>Ga0209452_1000011_pt1 | contig 300290 bp, 266 predicted proteins | sample WorMetimpBELIZE1_FD_187388 | JGI IMG/M metagenome (GOLD analysis project Ga0209452, IMG submission 187388) | Marine gutless worms symbiont microbial communities from Max Planck institute for Marine Microbiology, Germany - Olavius imperfectus... | ecosystem: Host-associated > Annelida >... | reverse complement strand
CCTTATCCCTTATCCCTTATCCCTTATCCCTTATCCCTTATCCCTTATCCCTTATCCCTTATCCCTTATCCCTTATCCCTTATCCCTTATCCCTTATCCCTTATCCCTTATCCCTTATCCCTTATCCTGCAAGGTTACATGTCATGCCCTTCTGTCCAATATCTATATGACGTTATTTACGACACCGTTCGTCTCACAGGCATGAAAAAGCCCAGCACTAAGGCTGGGCTAGCTAATGTCAAATTAAGAGCTAAAGGCTCGTCTGACTATCTTGAGTCATGGCAAACTTAGAAGGAGGCAAGCCAAAGTGCAACCTAAACTTCTGACTAAAGTACGATGGGTCATTAAAACCACAGTTAAATGCAACCTCACTGATTTTCTCTCCTGCAAGTAGCTGTTCACAGGCTGTTTCTAATCTTACTTCTGTCACGTAGTCTTTTAGCGTTCTTGACGAAGCCGACTTAAAGCGCCGCTGTAGGCTTCGCTCAGACATATAAAGCATCTTCGCAGCAGATGCCGTACCAAACTCCGGATCGTGATAATGCTCAGCAACCAATTGGTAGACTTTCATCAACCACTCTTGCTCTGGTGAGGTAGTTTGCTGCTGTGGTTCAACTTCCGTAAACTCGGGCAATACTTCTTCAACATGGCTCGGTTCTTGAGCACATGGCCAAGTAATCTCTATTTTATTTTGAGCATCAGAAGCAAACATAGATAAATGCCCTCCACTTGAGGCAACAAGTTGAGGTAAGTTATCCATACTCAAATCTACATTACTGGCATTGGTTGGGCGCATTACTGCCGCTTTACTTGGTAATTGCGTTCCGTAGTCAATAAAACTCAATGAGACGATGTCATTAGCCTCATCCAATACCAATTTAACCGACTGTCCTCGGAAAGAGCGTTTGATGATATTGGCGAAAATACTGTTGAATATGACATCAAGGTTAAAGCTTTCTAATGAAATACGGCTTGCTTTGTGATTGTCTTGCAGCTCAACACTGATACCGGCTTTAGAAAAGTCCTCACGCCAAACATCCACAACAGATTGCGTTATCTGACTCAGGTTATAGTTTTGACTTCCGTTACTGGTGTCTCCCGGAGAGCTCTTTAATTCGTTTAACTGCCAATACGTTTTTGATAGATGATCTTGAGTCACTGAATCTAAATCAACAGGTAACTTATGCGCTATCGAGTCAACGCTCGACTTAATTGACTGTGCAACATGGTCCACCAGCAAGTTTCTCACTTGAATCTGCTTTCTTAGTTGCTGGTTACTGGTCAATAAAACTCGACTTTGATGGCGAAGCTGGTTGGTTTTTAACGTCACTTGTGCTGCCAAGTCACGGTTCGCTTGCAACACATACCGTGAGCGCCAATACATCAAAAGAGCGACAATGGCGATGGTGACCAAAGTAAATCCAGTGATCGCCAGTTTGGACAAATACCAAGGTTTTAATACAGTAAATTTTGATTCCAAACCGATTAAGCCAGACGCGAGCTGCGAATCATTACTCACCTGCAAGTGATAATCACCTGAGTTGAGGTGTTCTAGTGTTAATTGACCACCTTCAAGCGATTGCCATTGGTCACTCTCGTTCAAGCGATAATAGAGGTTTTGGTTATCTGGTTTCGGCATTACCCCAAAAAGAAAGCTTAACGAAGAACCATAAGGCAGCTTCATACTTTCTAGGTCAGCACTACCAACTTGAACCACCTCATTTTCTAGCATGACTTGACTAACGATCAGTTGGGATTCTGGCGTGTTGGATACGAGTAACTTTGACGAGTCAGCTTTGACTAAACCATATTGAGAGCCAAAGATAAGTTGGCGGTCACTATCTTCAGAGCGACGAATAACATTACAAACACCCGGAAGAAATTCATTATTGATGAGGCCGGATGCAGAAGAATAATGCTTCATCAACTGCCCTGAGAGATGGTAATAGCTGAGCCCCACTGATGAAGCAAGCCACACACCTTCTGAGTCACTGAGTAAACAGGCCGGGCGAGAGTTTGATACGCTCATTTCCATCACTTCTTTTGCATCGCTACCCGGTACCGTTTTGAAAACACCATAAGCAGAAGAAAACCAATGAGAACCATCAATCGCGGTAATGATATCGAGTGACTCACCGTACTTTTCTGAAAAGCGGTTAAATCGAATTCGCTCACCATCGTATTCATAGACGCCGTGGTCAGTACCAATCAAAAGCAAATCTTTTTTGTCATATAAACGGGTGATTTTCGCAGGCAAAAACTGACTGACTAACCAATCGCTGCCAAAGTTTCTCATCTGCTGACTCGCAGCATCGATATTAAATAGTTGATAGCCGCTGGAAACCCAAAGTCGGTCAGTTCCATCAGAGACGATATGATCAATTTCCCTTCCAGCAATGACACGAAGGTATGGGAACGTCACACGCTGTAAGTTATTTAGGTTGTAAATCTCTAAACCGGAAGACGTGGCTATCCAGAGTTTTTCACCTTGAAAAGCAAATTCATTTATCTGGGATGGCAGATGTAAGACTTCAGTAATTTCTGAACTTCCTGAACGATACAACTTGTGGTCATCAGCAAACCATAATGCGCCATCCGGCCCTGTCAACGTTTGTCGTATACGTCCGGTCAGTGTTTGTTGGTCATAGCTACTGAAGGTTATCCGCTCAAACTTTTTACTGAACAATGAGTAATAGCGAATACCTTGGTTGGTCGCAATCCACATACCACCCATATTGTCGTTCAATAACGAGTAGATTTTAGTGCTCGCTAATTCCAACTCAAGGAAGCTTGCTGGGGTTACTTGAGTCACCTCTCCACTCAAGAAAGAATACAAGTAGAGCCCCTGCTCCGTTCCTACCCAGTATTCTTGGTTGGTTTCCGCAAAAGTCAGTACATGCGAGGCACCGATTCTAATGACCGGTTTATTTGGCTCATAGATATTGAAGATCAGCGCCCCTTTAAGCGTGCCAACTAAAATCTCTCGCCTTGTATGGGAGTAATACACTTTTTCAATGTAATGCTTACCAGAAGAAACCACGTGGTTGAATTTACTTCCTTCAGATAAATAAACGCCTGACGTGGTCGCTAATGCCCATTTTGTCTCTACAAAAATAGCGTCATTAATATAAACGTAGCTATTGTTGCTGTGCTGATAGAGCTGAAGCAAAGAAAAAGAGTTCAGTTCGCTGGTTTCAATATTGTAGGTATAGAAATGCGCGCCATCGCTCACCCAAATAAAGTTACCCGATGAACCAATCTTTCGAATCTGCGAGCCAGGATTGAGGCTAAAAACCAAGCGACGCTCTTGGTTGGGATAAGTTTGGTACACTTCATTTTCAACAAACGTCCAGAATGAGCCTTTATGGTAGGCCAGTTGCTCGGCTTTTGTTTGCAGAAAACTTCCTGATTTAGGCAGGGTTGTCTGCCCATTGTAGAACAGTACTCGGCCATGAACATCGTGGATCCAAAGCCCACCATGCTCACCAGGAAACAATTTTTTCGCCGCAATAAAAGTCCCCTTAACCTGATTTGGCAAAGGGTAGAAGATCGCATTCGCTTCACTTGAAGCAAATGCTTGAAATGAGAGGATAAAAGCCCCAAAAAATAGGGCTAGTTGGCGCAGCAAGATAAAATCCTTACATGTATCAATACGTGCGACTCATGGTTTACTCATGCCTTCCATAGCTGAGTACATATATGGTTATTTTGAGCCGCTAATTATTGATAATGATATCTCAATTCCATTGATAGAAAAGACTCACTGCGCCAAAGGTTTGTAATTCTTACTGCCAGATCACGTTAAACGCGTGTTCTGTGTAGAGAACAACAACACAATTGTTACTTTTCGCTCAAACACTGACTAAAGCTGTTTGAAATTCCTTTCAAGAATACAAAGTAACTGCCTGATTTAACATCAACACCGCTACCCAATGGGTCAAGAACACCAGCATTAACATCGCTGCCACGCATCACACTTTCAACCACAGCAGGGGTGAATTGTGGTTCTGAGAACACACAAGCGACATCACCCGTGCCCAATGTTTTACGGATATGAATCAATGTTTTTGCTCCCGGTTTACGATCTGGAGAAACCGTAAAGTGCCCGAGTTGATTTAGGTTGTAACGTGATTCAAAATAGCCGTAAGCATCGTGGAAAACAAAATAACCTTTGTCTTGCACTGGTGTCAGTTGTTGCTTAATCTCCGCATCCGTAGCTTTTAACTCCGCTTCAAACTTCTTCAAGTTTGCTGCGTAAGTGTCTGCATTCGTAGGATCGATTTCTGCGAGTTTGTGAGCGATAGCGTTGGCAACTTGTTTTACGGTTTCAACACCCAACCAGAAATGTGGATCGTGTGTGCCGTGATCGTGACCATCATGGTGGTCATGCTCACCACTAAATGCACGTAACGATAGGCCCGGAATTTCGCTAACGGTTAGCGTGTTACCTTTATCCGTCACCACTTTCTCTAGGAAAGGTTCGAGATCATGGCCGTACCAAATAACAAGGTCGGCAGCAGCTACCTTCTTCACATCCGATGGGCGCAAAGCGTAATCGTGTGGCGAAGCATTGTTTTGTAGCAGAACTTCTGGCTCAGTAACGCCTTCCGTCAGCTCGGTTGTGATCATTTGAATAGGTTTAATACTAGTCAACACGGTTACCGCATGAGCAGGTAAGGTTAACATTGCTGAAACAGCAAGAATTATAGCTCTTTTCATAGTTTTACTTGGGGTATAGCGTGGAAAGTGAGATAATGTTACATTATAACATTAACAATTTGCAAATGAGTTTCATTCATGTCTTCACTAGTCCGTCTTGAGCAACTGTGCGTCGAGTTTGACGAACGCAGAGTTCTCGACAATGTCACAATGGAATTAGAAAAGGGCAAGATCACTACCCTAATTGGCCCCAACGGAGCGGGAAAATCGACGTTAGTTAAAGTCATTCTAGGTCTCCAAAAACCAACCAGTGGTAAATTAACCAAGCAACGTAAGCTGAAAATTGGTTATGTACCCCAGAAGCTGAAACTCAACGACTCTCTTCCATTGAATGTCATTCGTTTCCTAAACCTTGCTGGCAAGTATAGCAAGCAGGAATGCCTCGACGCGTTACGTCTTGTCGGCGCTGAACATCTCATCAAAAGTAACATGCACCGTCTTTCTGGTGGTGAAAACCAACGTGTGCTGCTTGCTCGCGCCCTACTTCAACGTCCTGAATTGCTCGTGCTTGATGAACCAGCTCAAGGTGTTGATGTTCAAGGTCAAATCGATTTATACGATCTGATCGAGAGCATTCGCCATCGCTTCGATTGTGGCGTTTTTATGGTATCTCATGATCTGCATTTGGTCATGGCTAAGACCGATGATGTGATCTGCTTGCATCATCACGTATGCTGCTCTGGCTCACCGGCAACCATTACTCAGCACCCGTCTTATATCGCGTTGTTTGGCAATGCGACTCGTGAGTCATTGGCATTCTATCACCATGACCACGACCATCATCACCACGATTTAGCAGGCTCTCCAGTGACGGGTGATGCAACATCATGTTCTAACCACTCTCACGGACACCATCATCATGATTGAGTTTTTATTGCCTTCAATTTTAGCCGGTATCGGTATCGCAATCATTGCTGGTCCACTCGGCTCTTTCGTGGTTTGGCGAAAAATGGCCTACTTTGGCGATACGCTCGCCCATGCCTCTTTAATGGGCTTGGCACTAGGCTTCTTGCTCAACATAAACCTTTACCTAGCATTGTTGGTTTGTTGCTTGGCACTTGCTGTACTGCTGGTTACTTTGCAAAAACAACAGCTTGTCGCTACCGATACGCTGCTAGGTATTCTGGCACACAGCGCCTTATCGATTGGCTTGGTGTCGGTCAGCTTCCTAGAGAACGTTCGCGTGGATTTGATGAGCTACCTGTTTGGTGATTTGCTTGCAGTTTCACCACAGGATTTAATGTTCATCTACGCTGGAGTGATCGGTGTCAGTGCTTGTCTGTATGCATTCTGGCGACCGCTTTTATCAAGCACTGTAAGTGAGGAGCTAGCTGCCGTTGAGGGCGTGAATACCGATTTAGTGCGCTTAGTGCTAATGCTCATGGTCGGTGTCGTTATCGCTGTCGGGATGAAGTTTGTGGGTGCGCTGATCATGACTTCTCTATTGATTATCCCAGCCGCAACTGCACGTAAAGTGTCGTCTTCACCAGAACAAATGGCCTTGTTTGCCTCAATTATTGGCTCTATCGCGGTGCTGATGGGCCTAAGCCTGTCTTGGCATTTCGATACACCAGCAGGCCCTTCAGTTGTGATTAGCGCGACATTCCTATTTATGCTTAGCCAGCTGATTAAACGCAAAGCCTAGTAACGGAATAACTAAATCGCTAAATCGCGTTAAAGATTAAACACAAACCATTGTGAAACAGAAAAAGAAAAGCCTGCGAAATCGCAGGCTTTTTAATGCTTATACAATGGTTTGGTTGATTACCAACCTGTCACTTCACGTAGACCTTTACCAATCTCAGCTAGAGATTTCACAGTCTTAACGCCAGCCGCTTCTAGTGCTGCGAATTTGTCTTCTGCAGTACCTTTACCACCTGAGATGATTGCACCTGCGTGACCCATACGTTTACCTGGAGGAGCGGTAACACCAGCAATGTAAGAAACCACTGGCTTCGTTACGTTTTCTTTGATGTAAGCCGCCGCTTCTTCTTCCGCAGTACCACCGATTTCACCAATCATTACGATTGCTTCAGTTTCTGGATCTTCTTGGAAAAGCTTCAGGATGTCGATGAAGTTTGAACCTGGGATTGGGTCGCCACCGATACCAACACACGTTGACTGACCAAAGCCTTCGTCTGTCGTTTGCTTAACCGCTTCGTACGTTAGAGTACCTGAGCGAGACACGATGCCCACTTTACCTTTCTTGTGGATGTGACCAGGCATGATACCGATCTTACACTCATCAGGCGTGATAACACCCGGACAGTTAGGACCGATCATGCGAACACCAGTTTCTTCTAGCTTCACTTTAACGTCGATCATATCTGTTGTTGGAATGCCTTCAGTGATCGTTACGATAAGCTCGATGCCTGCGTCGATCGCTTCTAGGATTGCATCTTTACAGAATGGTGCTGGAACGTAGATAACTGTTGCTGTTGCGCCAGTCACTTCTACAGCTTCACGAACCGTGTTGAATACAGGAAGACCAAGGTGAGTTTGACCACCTTTACCTGGAGATACACCACCAACCATTTGTGTACCGTAAGCAATTGCCTGCTCTGAGTGGAAAGTACCTTGACCACCAGTGAAGCCCTGACAGATTACTTTAGTGTCTTTGTTAATTAGTACAGACATTATTTAGCCTCCGCAGCAGCAACAACTTTCTGAGCAGCATCTGTTAGCGACTCAGCAGCAATGATATCAACATCAGAATTAGCAAGAACTTCGCGACCTAGGTCAGCGTTAGTACCTTCTAGACGAACAACAACAGGTACCGTTACACCAACTTCTTTCACTGCACCGATGATGCCTTCTGCGATCATGTCACAACGAACGATACCGCCGAAGATGTTTACTAGAACGGCTTTTACGTTGTCATCAGATAGGATGATCTTGAATGCTTCTGCTACACGCTCTTTGGTTGCGCCGCCACCTACGTCTAGGAAGTTAGCTGGCTTGCCGCCGTGTAGGTTTACGATGTCCATTGTCCCCATCGCTAGACCTGCGCCGTTAACCATACAGCCAACGTTACCGTCTAGTGCTACGTAGTTCAGTTCCCACTGAGCTGCGTGTGCTTCACGCTCGTCTTCTTGTGAAGGATCGTGCATTTCACGAAGCTTAGGCTGACGGTATAGCGCGTTTGAGTCGATGTTGATCTTACCGTCAAGACATAGCAGGTTGCCTTCACCAGTAATAACCAACGGGTTGATCTCTAGTAGCGCTAGGTCGTACTGAGAGAACATAGTGCCAAGACCCATAAAGATCTTAACAAATTGTTTGATTTGGTCACCTTCAAGGCCAAGTTTGAACGCTAGCTCGCGACCTTGGTAAGCCTGAGGGCCTACTAGTGGATCGATTGCTGCTTTGTGGATTAGCTCCGGCGTTTCTTCCGCAACTTTTTCGATTTCCACACCACCTTCAGTAGAAGCCATGAAAACGATCTTACGAGTCGCACGGTCTACAACCGCACCAAGGTAAAGTTCGTTAGCTATGTTAGACGCTTCTTCTACAAGGATTTTAGTAACAGGCTGACCATTTGCGTCTGTTTGGTAAGTAACCAAGTTCTTACCTAGCCATTTTTGTGCGAATTCTTTTACGCCGTCTTTTGTATCGTGTAGCTCAACACCGCCCGCTTTACCGCGGCCACCAGCGTGAACCTGACACTTTACAACTTTCTTTTCAGTAGTGATGCGACCCGCAGCTTCAAAAGCTTCTTGTGGCGTATCACATGCGTAGCCTTCCGGTACAGGCAAACCGAATTCTGCAAACAGCTGTTTGGCTTGGTATTCATGCAAATTCATTTTGATATTCCGTTTGTTTATCCCTTAAGGGATTTATTATTTCCATAACGCCGCTTGATGCGGTACGTCTGTAGGGTCTTCTCAAATCAACTGCTTATAGATATATCGGGGGCAGTTCAAGTGAAGGCCAGACGCTGAGCCAGTCTAGCCTTGGATGCTGTAGACGTCGAGCTATCAGGGACAACTCGACGTTTTAGCGATATTAAACGTCTAATAGCAGACGCGCTGGGTCTTCGAGTAGCTCTTTAATGGTTACTAGGAAGCCCACTGACTCACGGCCATCGATCAAACGGTGGTCGTAAGATAGTGCTAGGTACATCATTGGCAAGATTTCTACTTTGCCATCAACGGCCATTGGGCGCTCTTGGATTTTGTGCATACCCAAGATTGCTGATTGTGGTGGGTTGATAATCGGAGTAGACATCAGTGAACCAAATACACCACCGTTAGTGATAGTGAAGTTGCCACCCATTAGCTCATCAACGGTTAGCTTGCCATCACGACCTTTAATTGCTAACTCTTTAATGCCCTTTTCAACATCTGCAAAACCTAGCGTGTCGCAGTCTTTAAGTACTGGTGTCACTAGGCCACGTGGCGTAGAAACCGCCATGCTGATATCGAAGTAGTTGTGGTAAACAATGTCATCACCATCGATAGATGCATTCACTTCTGGGTAACGTTTTAGTGCTTCTGTTACAGCTTTCACGTAGAAAGACATGAAGCCAAGACGAATGCCGTGGCGCTCTTCGAACTGGTCTTTGTACTGCTTACGAAGATCCATGATTGGCTTCATGTTTACTTCGTTAAACGTAGTTAGCATTGCCGTGTTGTTCTTCGCTTCTAGAAGACGGTTTGCTACTGTCTTACGTAGACGCGTCATAGGAACACGTTTTTGGCTGCGTGCGGCTGCAGGTGCTTCAACTGCTGCTGGAGCTTCTGCTTTTGGTGCCGCTTTTGCGTTTGCAAGGTGAGCTTCGATATCTTCGCGAGTAATACGACCGCCAACACCAGAGCCTTTCACTTGGCTTGCTTCTAGGCCGTGTTCAGCTAGAAGACGACGAACCGCTGGACTTAGCGCATCGTTGCTTTCTTCTGTAAGCGCAGCTTTATGACGCTTATCAGGAGACGCTTCTTTGTCTTCGGTTGAATCGGTTGTTGGCTCACCCGCTACAGCACCAGGCTTAAGCTTCGCGATCAACTGCTTAGAAAGTACTGTTGCACCTTCTTCTTCAATAATGGCTTCTAAAACGCCGGCTTCCGGAGCTGGAACTTCAAGCACTACTTTATCGGTTTCGATATCAACCAGAACTTCATCACGCTCGACTACGTCGCCTGGTTGTTTGTGCCATGTCGCTACGGTTGCGTCAGCAACTGATTCAGGTAAATCTGGAACCAGAATTTCAATTGTCATATCTGTTTCTTCCTTTAACTTCTAGTTCTTAATTCGAAGTTTTTGAGTTCACGTTCAGAGCGTCTTCAACCAACGCTTTTTGTTGTTTCAAGTGCACCGACATGTAGCCTACTGCTGGCGAAGCAGAAGCTGGGCGACCTGCGTATTTAAGATCTGCACCTGCTGGAATAGCAGCACGGAAGTTGTGTTGGCTACAGTACCAAGCGCCCTGGTTTTGAGGCTCTTCCTGACACCAAACGAAATCTTCAACATTCGTGTATTGCGCAATCGCCGCTTGTACTTCATCCAGAGGGAATGGGTACAGTTGCTCGATACGCACAATAGCAACATCATCTTGTTCGTTATTGCGACGCTGTTCTAGAAGGTCGAAATAAACCTTACCTGAACAGAACACAACACGTTTCACTTTGCTTGGTTCCAGATTATCAATCTCTGGGATCGCTGGCTGGAATGTGCCTTCAGAAAGATCTTCTAATGAAGACGTACAAAGTGGATGACGCAGTAGCGACTTAGGTGACATAACAATCAGTGGACGACGCATAGGACGCACCACCTGACGACGGATCATGTGGTAAACCTGTGCTGGTGTAGATGGCACTACAACTTGCATGTTTTGTTCAGCACACAATTGTAAGTAACGCTCTAGACGCGCTGATGAGTGCTCTGGACCTTGACCTTCATAACCGTGTGGCAACAGCATAGTTAGGCCACACAGACGAGCCCACTTTTGCTCACCTGACGAGATAAATTGGTCAATCACAACTTGCGCGCCGTTTGCGAAGTCACCAAACTGTGCTTCCCAAATGGTCAAGCCGCTTGGCTCTGCCGTTGCATAACCGTACTCAAATGCCAATACCGCCTCTTCTGACAACACAGAGTCAAAAACTTGGAATGGACCTTGTTTGTCATGAATATTCGCCAGCGGGATGTAAGTGCTCGCATCATTTTGGTTATGCAGAACAGAGTGGCGGTGGAAGAAAGTACCACGACCTGAGTCCTGACCAGAGATACGAATACGCTTACCATCATCAACTAGGGTTGCGTACGCGAGTGTTTCAGCCATACCCCAATCAAGTGGTTTCTCACCGCTGATCATTGCAGAGCGGTCGTTGTATAGCTTATTTACACGGCTTTGTAGCTTATGGCTGTCTGGGTATTGGATTAGACGTTGACCAAGCTCTTTCAAACGAGTTGCATCAAACTTGTTGTCCCACTCAACATCCCAGTCATGACCTAAGTATGGAGACCAGTCAACAGAGTGAAGTGCCATTGGGCGCCACTCTTTCACCACAACTTCACCTTTATCCAGTGCGTCGCGGTACTCATTCACAAGCTGAGTTGCCACTTCGATGTCTGATTCATTTTTATCAATCAACACATCAGCGTACAGCTTACGAGGCGTTGGGTGTTTCTTGATTTTTTGGTACATCAACGGCTGAGTTGCATTTGGCTCATCCGCTTCGTTGTGACCATGACGACGGTAACAAACTAAATCAATGACAACATCACGTTTGAACTCGTTACGGTAATCCAATGCAATACGCGTTACGAAAGCAACCGCTTCTGGATCGTCAGCGTTAACGTGGAAAATCGGAGCCTGTACCATCTTAGCGATATCAGTACAGTACATGGTAGAACGCGTATCACGAGGATTAGAGGTTGTGAAACCAACTTGGTTGTTCACAACAATACGCACTGTACCACCAACGCAGAAACCACGAGCAAGAGACATGTTGAACGTCTCAGCTACAACACCCTGACCTGCGATCGCAGAATCACCGTGAATAGTGATTGGTAGTACTCGGCTGCCATCAAAGTCACCAAGGCGATCTTGACGAGCACGAACCGAACCGATAACTACTGGGTTTACAATCTCAAGGTGAGATGGGTTAAATGCGAGCGCTAAGTGAACATCACCACCTGGCGTTGCAAAGTCTGCCGAGAAACCTTGGTGGTACTTAACATCGCCGGTACCCCATGTTTCGTCGTGTTTACCCGCGAACTCATCAAACAAATCTTGAGGCTTCTTACCAAGAACGTTGACCAACATGTTCAAACGTCCACGGTGAGCCATACCGATGACCACTTCACGCATGCCGCTAGTACCTGCATGACGAATCAGTTCTTTTGTCATCGGAATCAGTGCATCACCACCTTCTAACGAGAAACGTTTTGCTCCTGGGAACTTAGCACCCAAGTAACGCTCGAGACCTTCAGCAGCCGTAAGCTCCTCAAGGAATGTACGTTTTTCGTCTTTATCGAAAGATGGCTGACCAACCACAGACTCTAAACGTTGCTGAATCCAACGCTTTTGCTCTGTATCTGTCATGTGCATGTATTCTGCACCAATAGAACCACAGTAGGTTTTCTTTAGTGCTGAGTAGATGTCTTTCAACTGCATCGTCTCTTGGCCAATGGCAAAAGAACCTACGTTGAAAGTTTCTGCGAAGTCATCTTCGGTGAGATTGTGGAATGCAGGGTCTAGCTCCGCCACAGGTGGACGTTGCCATAGACCTAGAGGATCAAGCTCTGCAGCTTCATGACCGCGGAAGCGGTATGCGTTGATAAGCTGGAGAACTTTTACTTGCTTAGCGTCGACATCTGGATCACTAACTTGGACACTGTAATGCTTTGTTTCTTGAGCGAGTCGTCGGAAGTAGTCACGGACACGCGAATGCGGCTGTTCAGCCACTTCTTCTGAGCTTTTAGGCAGCTCATCAAATACGCGTTTCCACTCCTCACTTACCAGATCGGGGTCACTTAGATACAGTTCGTAGAGGTCCTCTACATACGTTGCATTGGCGCCAGCCAAGTGTGAAGACTCGAGCCATGCCTTCATCACGCCGTTGTGCATATTTTCCCTTAACCAGTAGTTTTCACGTTTGCTTCGGTCTGCGCCGAGCTATTAAGAGCCGACCCATTTGGGTCGGCAATTTTTGTTGTTAATTAAATCGAACGATTGACTAGCATCGACTTGATGTGACCGATGGCTTTCGTTGGATTTAGCCCCTTAGGACAAACACTTACACAATTCATGATGCCATGGCAACGAAAAACGCTAAATGCATCATCAAGATCGGACAAACGTTCATCAGTTGCCGTATCTCGGCTATCAATTAGCCAACGGTAAGCTGCTAGAAGACCAGCAGGGCCGATAAATTTATCTGGGTTCCACCAGAATGATGGACAAGAAGTTGTACAGCATGCACACATAATACATTCGTACAATCCATCTAAATGCGCACGCTCATCTGGCGATTGTAAGTTCTCGCGAGATGGAGGTAGAGCACCATCATCAATCAAGAAAGGCTTAACTTTCGCATAGTTATCGTAGAACTGTGTCATGTCAACGATAAGATCACGCACTACTGGTAGGCCCGGTAGAGGTCGAATGACAATCTTGTCACCTTGCAGTGCAGATAGCGGTGTAATACACGCTAGACCATTCTTACCATTCATGTTTAGGCCATCAGAGCCACATACCCCTTCGCGGCATGAACGACGGAATGCAATGCTAGGGTCTTGCTCCTTCAAAAGGATCAATGCATCCAGAAGCATCATGTCTGATCCTTCTTCCACCTCAAGCGTGTAGTCTTTCATGTACGGCTTTTGGTCGACATCCGGGTTGTAGCGGTACAAAGAGAAATTCAGTTTCATAATATTACCCTCCTTTCCTTAGTACGTACGTGCTTTTGGCGGAAATGCTTCACGATGGATTGGCTCCATGTTTACACCACGTTTCGTCATTGCTTCCGTTTCCGGGTTGTAGATAGAGTGACATAGCCACTGTTCATCATCACGGTCAGGGAAGTCGAAGCGAGCATGCGCACCACGACTTTCTGTACGGTAGTTAGCCGCCACCGCCGTCGCATAAGCAGTTTCCATCAAGTTTTCTAGTTCAAGACACTCAATGCGTTGTGTGTTGAACTCAGTCGACTTATCAGCAAGGTGAGCGTTTTTCAGACGTTCACGGATAGCTTTCAGCTCTACCAGACCTTTTGCCATTGCGTCACCTTCACGGAATACCGAGAAGTTGTTTTGCATACACTGTTGTAGGTCTTTACGAATTTGCGCTGGATCTTCACCGTCAGTGCTATTTTCCCAACGGTTGTAACGCTCTAGTGAACGTTCAATATCAGCTTCTGTCGCAGGTTTCGCGTCAGCTTGTTTAAGCAGAGTTTCACCCAGATGCAGACCCGTCGCACGACCAAATACCACAAGGTCAAGCAGTGAGTTACCACCTAGACGGTTTGCACCGTGTACCGATACAGAAGCAATCTCACCACAAGCAAATAGACCTTGAACTTCAACGTCAGCGCCATTTTCGTCTTGGCGAATCGCTTGGCCTGATACCTGAGTAGGAATGCCACCCATCATATAGTGACACGTAGGAATTACAGGGATTGGCTCTTTGACCGGATCAACGTGCGCAAATGTACGAGAAAGCTCACAAACGCCTGGTAGACGAGACTCCAGAGTATCTTTACCCAGGTGATCAAGTTTCAGTTTAATGTGTGGACCCCAAGGACCATCACAGCCCCGGCCTTCACGGATTTCAATCATCATTGAACGAGCAACCACGTCACGACCAGCAAGGTCTTTCGCGTTTGGTGCGTAGCGCTCCATGAAGCGTTCACCATCTTTATTTAGAAGGTAACCACCCTCACCACGACAACCTTCGGTTACAAGCACACCTGCGCCAGCGATACCCGTTGGGTGGAACTGCCACATTTCCATATCTTGCATCGGAACACCCGCACGAAGTGCCATACCAACACCATCACCAGTATTGATGTGCGCGTTAGTTGTTGATGCGTAGATACGACCTGCACCACCAGTTGCTAAGATGGTTGCTTTCGATTTGAAGTAGCACACTTCACCCGTTTCCATGCATAGCGCAGTACAGCCTAGAACAACACCATCTTCATTTTTAACGATATCAAGAGCATACCACTCAGAGAATACCGTTGTTTTATGCTTGATGTTTTGTTGGTAAAGCGTGTGCAGAAGTGCGTGACCAGTACGGTCAGCCGCTGCCGCGGTACGTGCCGCTTGCTCACCACCAAAGTTCTTTGACTGGCCACCAAACGGGCGTTGGTAAATAGTGCCGTTATCAAAACGAGAGAAAGGAAGACCCATTTTCTCTAGCTCGATAACAGATTCAGGACCGTTCTTACACATGTACTCGATTGCGTCTTGGTCACCGATATAGTCAGAACCTTTAACCGTATCGTACATGTGCTGTTCCCAATGGTCTTCGTGCGCGTTACCTAGCGCAACCGTAATACCACCTTGAGCAGAAACAGTGTGTGAACGTGTTGGGAAAACTTTAGATAGCAACGCACAAGAAAGGCCTTGCTCCGAAATTTGTAGTGCAGCGCGCATGCCCGCACCACCAGCGCCGATTACTACGGCGTCAAACTCACGAACTGGAATAGACACTTACGCACCCCACAGAATAAATAGACCAGAGAAGACATAGCCGAATAGCACGGCAATAACACCAAGTTGAAGTGCACCACGAAGTTTCGCGCACTTAATGTAATCCGTTAAAACTTGCCATAAGCCGATCCACGCGTGGATCAAAATAGAAACAAGTGCCAACATGGTGAAGACTTTAGTGAACGTGCCACCAAAGAACTGGGTCCAAGATACGTAAGAGATGTCTGAGAAAGCACAGAAGCTCACCAGATAAATCGTGTATAGAGTCATAATGATGGCGGACGCACGAATCAATAAGAAATCGTGAACACCATTACGACCGAATGAAGAAACGTGTTTTACCATACCAAGATCCCCGCCAATAGTGATAACACTGCAGTAGCACCAAACGCGACTTTAGCGCTCATTGCGCCTGAATCTAGTTCTTCAAAGTGGCCTAGGTCCATCAGTAAGTGACGAACACCACCAGCAATGTGGTAGGCAAGTGCAGTTAGAATGCCCCACAGAATGAATTTCACGAAGAAGCTATCGACGATGTCAGCGGCTTCCATAAAACCCATCGGGGATGACAGAGAAATGGACAGTAACCAAAGTAATATACCCACCGCAACAAACGTAATCACACCCGACACACGGTGCAGGATTGACGCGATTGCTGTGATGGGAAAGCGGATGGTCTGTAAATCTAAATTAACAGGTCTTGACTTTCTTTCTTTCACGGGCTTGCTCACTCAGCTCCATTGAGCATTTATTGTTATAACCAATTTCAGCTTCCAAACGTACAAAAGTTAACATTTAATTAACAAGTACTCGCAATAAGCTCGGAGATAATTGTAAACACTTTGTTAACAAACGGAGTCCACAAACAAACCTCACTTTTGTTTCTAGCCCCGAATTTATAAGGATTTAACTAAAATTTTCTGTGCCAATATACGGCCAGCAACATTCTAATACAATTGATGTAACAAATTATGCTACATAGAACAGATTTTTAACGATTTTCATGAGAAAAATCATAACAAGTGCACACAAAAATGGAGAAAAATTGACTTTAAGCTTTAACAACAGTACAAAAATGGCACATAAACATCCTGGACGGATTAAATAATAAACAAAGGAGATTGTTATGGCGGATAAGAAAGCTACCCTTCACATCGAAGGTCATGCGCCAATCGAACTGCCAATTATGGACGGTACGCTAGGTACACCTGTGATTGATGTTCGTAAACTGGGAGCCAATGGTTACTTTACTTTTGACCCAGGTTTTCTTGCCACTGCATCTTGTGAATCATCAATCACGTACATCGATGGCGGCAAAGGTATTCTTTTGCACCGCGGTTACCCGATTGATCAATTAGCCAATAACGCAGATTACTTGGAAGTATGTTACATCCTGCTTTATGGTGAAGCCCCTACCCGTGAGCAATACGAGCAATTCAAAACAACGGTTACTCGCCATACTATGGTGCACGAGCAAATCGCAAGCTTCTTCCACGGCTTCCGACGCGACGCTCACCCAATGGCAGTAATGTGTGGTGTGGTTGGTGCACTAGCGGCCTTCTACCACGATTCACTAGATATCAACAACGACGAACACCGTGAAATCGCGGCGTACCGTCTACTATCGAAAATGCCTACTTTGGCGGCGATGTGTTACAAATACTCAATCGGCCAGCCATTTATCTACCCTCGTAACGACCTAAGCTACGCAGAAAACTTCCTACACATGATGTACGCAAACCCATGTGAAGAATACGAAGTAAACCCTGTTGTTGCGCGTGCGATGGATAAGATCTTCACGCTTCACGCAGATCACGAACAAAACGCATCAACGTCGACGGTTCGTCTATCTGGTTCTTCTGGTGCGAACCCATTCGCATGTATTGCCGCAGGTATTGCTTCTCTATGGGGTCCTGCACACGGTGGTGCAAACGAAGCATGTCTGAAGATGCTTGAAGAGATCGGCAGCGTAGACAACATTCCTGAGTACGTAGAGCGTGCAAAAGACAAAGATGACCCATTCCGTCTAATGGGCTTCGGTCACCGCGTTTACAAAAACTACGACCCACGTGCAACGGTAATGCGTGAAACATGTCATGAAGTTCTAAAAGAGCTAAACATCAAAGATCCACTACTAGACGTAGCGATGGAACTTGAGCGTATTGCGCTTTCTGATGAATACTTCGTGTCTAAGAAGCTATACCCGAACGTAGACTTCTACTCAGGCATCATCCTAAAAGCAATCGGTATTCCTGTATCGATGTTTACGGTAATCTTCGCGATTTCTCGTACTATCGGTTGGATTGCTCACTGGAACGAAATGCACAGCGATCCGCTAAACCGAATCGGTCGTCCTCGTCAGCTATACACTGGTGAAACTCAACGCGAGTTTTCTCCACTGCATGAGCGCGAGTAAGCGTTAGAATCGAGAATCGAGAATCGAGAATCGAGAATCGAGAATCGAGAATCGAGAATCGAGAATCGAGAATCGAGAATCGAGAATCGAGAATCGAGAATCGAGAATCGAGAATCGAATAAATATGAGGGTTGACGTGAAAACGTCAACCCTTTCTATTTTGAAGAGATGAGAACGAGCTGCGCTCTATGGAACGCTTCGCCTCGAGATGCGAGAGATAATTGCGTAACACTTTCTCATCTCAAAGGACAAAGCCTGTCCCTTCTATACTGGGTTATCAATATCAATAAACATAACGTCTAAACCGTGCTCTTGTGCTAACCATTCACCCAACGCTTTAATGCCGTAACGTTCAGTTGCGTGATGACCTGCAGAGAAGTAATGGATATCCAATTCACGAGCCGTGTAAGTCGTACGTTCTGAGATCTCGCCCGAAATAAACGCATCTAATCCATGCTGAGCCGCAAGCTCAATGAAGTCTTGACCACCGCCGGTACACCAACCGACTGTCTCAATCATTTTTTCTGCATTGTCAGGCGCGATATGCAAAGGTTCGCGGTTTAATACGCGATTGATTTTGTTTGCGAAGTCAGCACCAGTCATTGCTTGTTTCAAGCGGCCAAACAGAGCGACAGATTGAGGGTGCCCTTCTAAGCCACCTTCCACTTCAATGTCTAGCAAGCGTGCAAGCTCTGCGTTATTGCCTAGTTCTGGGTGAATATCTAGCGGCAAATGGTAGCCGTAAAGGTTGATATCACTTTTGATCAAACTGCGGATACGCTTTCCTTTCATACCACGAATTGGCTCTGGTTCACCTTTCCAAAAATAGCCGTGGTGGACAAGCAGAGCATCAGCCTCTAACTCGATCGCTTTATCGATCAATGCTTGTGAAGCTGTTACGCCTGTGACGATGCGTTTGATTTCTGATTTGCCTTCAACTTGCATTCCATTCGGTGCGTAGTCTTTAATAAGTTGCGGCGATAATTTCTCGTTAAGGATCTTTTCCAGCTGTAAATTGTTCATTGTTACTTCCAATACTTGTGGCTTGAACAAAGTGTATATCGAACCACGATCAGGATGCTAGTTGTGGCATCCCCAACCAGAATAAATTTCGATACAATAGAAAGGCTTTGCCGGTGACAACAAGGATAATGGATGAATTCACTACAACGCTTCCATCAATGGATTGCTAACACCCCACCTCTTTTCAAACTTAAGGAACCTTTCGTCACTGTTGAAGATATTCCGACCTTACCTCTATCGGACAACGAAAATTATGATGGCAACCGACGACTCGGATTCCTCTACCAACACCTTTGTACCAAGTTGCTGACTTGCTCTTCACGATATGAACTTATTGCCGAAGAAATCCAACTTAATGACACTACTGGACGCACAATTGGCGCCGTTGATTTAATCCTCGAAAATCAGGAAACAAACCAACACGAGCATTGGGAAGTCGCCATTAAATTCTACTTACTCCACGAAGGCATTTGGTATGGCCCGAATGCACACGATCAACTGCATAAGAAACTCGATCGTATGCTCACTCACCAACTAAAAATGAGCCAGAGAGAAGAGTTCCACCAACAGTTACCGTTAGACGCCACACCGAGTGAACACTTGCTGATGCAAGGTCGTCTCTATGTAAATCCGTTCTCGACCGAACCAATCCCTACAACCTGTTTAGGTTACGAACTAAACCAAAGCCAAATATCCGGTTACTGGTGCTATCAAAGTCAATGGGAAGAAATTAATGAACCTTTATACGCTCTTTCCAAACCACTGTGGGCAATTGGCAATGAGGAGTTCTTAGAGCCCATCGAAAAACCATCAGATAGGTTTGTTCACGCTCAAACCAAGAGCGGTCAATTTTGGTTTGTTGTACCGGATACTTGGCCGAACTAAAGCGGGAAACAGGAAACAGGAAACAGGAAACAGGAAACAGGAAACAGGAAACAGGAAACAGGAAACAGGAAACAGGAAACAGGAAACGATTTTATTTTGCTTTTCTGGGAACAAGTTCGGTCAACACCTTCTTAATCAAAATACCTTTTCTTCGTACTTTCAACGAGTACCTCTCTATTCCTAAAGCGAAGCGCTCCCGACTCTCGAAGCGCAGCGTTTCCTCTTCACAAACAAAAAGGGCCGACGCAATGTCGACCCTTTCGAACCTTAATCGTTTGAATTACAAACCAGCGGCTGCAAATACTTGATTAACGATTTCTTGTGCTTCAGCTTCAATTTGTTTCAGATGCTCTTCACCTTTGAAGCTTTCACAGTAAATCTTATAGATGTCTTCAGTGCCTGATGGACGAGCAGCGAACCAACCATTCGCTGTCGTTACTTTAAGGCCACCAATCGCAGCACCATTACCTGGAGCGTGCGTCAGACGAGCAGTAATTGCATCACCAGCTAGAGTTTCAGCCGCAACCATTTCTGGTGACAACTTCTTCAATACGTCTTTTTGTGGGCCATTTGCTACAGCTTGAATACGGTTGTACTTAGACTCACCATGCTTCGCCGCTAGCTCTTCATAGTAATCTTGAGGGTTCTTACCCGTTACCGCAGTGATCTCTGCAGCTAGAAGACATAGCAAGATACCATCTTTGTCTGTTGACCAAGGCGTACCATCTTTACGAAGGAAAGATGCACCAGCACTTTCTTCACCGCCGAAACCAAACTTACCAGCGTACAGACCATCTACAAACCATTTAAAGCCAACAGGTACTTCACATAGCTCACGACCTAGATCCGCAACAACACGGTCAATCAGGGCGCTTGAAACTAGCGTTTTACCAACAGCGACATCTTTACCCCACGCGTCGCGATGACGGTATAAGTAGTCGATACATACCGCTAGGAAGTGGTTCGGGTTCATCAAACCTTTTGGCGTAACGATACCGTGACGGTCGTAGTCAGGGTCGTTACCAAATGCTAGGTCGTACTCGTCTTTCAATGCCAATAGACCTGCCATTGCGTAAGGAGAAGAACAGTCCATACGTACAACGCCGTCTTTATCTAATGACATGAATTGGAAAGAAGGGTCAATCGCTTCACTTACTAGCGTTAGGTCTAGGTTGTATGCCTGACCAATTTGACGCCAGTAATCGATGCCGCTGCCACCCAATGGATCTACACCAATCTTCAGGTTTGCTTTTTGGATTGCTTCCATATCGATAACGTTCACTAGATCATCGATGTATGGTTTCACCAAGTCCATCTCAACAAACAGAGCCGATGCTTTAGCTTCTGCTAGTGGTAGGCGTTTAACACCTTGTAAACCTTCAGCAATCAGAGCGTTCGCACGATCTTCGATCGCTTGAGTCAGTTCAGCTTCTGCTGGGCCACCATGAGTCGGGTTGTATTTGATACCGCCGTCTTGTGGTGGGTTATGAGACGGAGTAATCACAATGCCGTCTGCCTTATCATCGTGCTTGATGTTGTAAGTCAGAATCGCGTGTGAAATACCTGGCGTTGGCGTGTAACCGTTGTCTTGTTGGACAATCACTTTCACACCATTTGCAATCAATACTTCAATCACACTTGAAAACGCTGGTTCAGATAGCGCGTGCGTGTCTTTGCCCACAAACAATGGACCTGTTGTACCTTGCTCAGCACGAACTTCTGCTACCGCTTGAGCGATCGCTAAAATGTGGTTTTCGTTAAAAGTGTGCTTGTCTGCGGTACCGCGGTGGCCAGAAGTACCAAATTGAACTTTGTGTTCGGCGTTTGCTGCGTCTGGTTGAAGTAAGAAGTAGTTAGCAACGAGTGCTGGGATATTGTGAAGATCTTCCTGCTGCGCTTTTTGCCCAGCACGAGGGTGCATAGCCATGTTTGACATCCTTTCTTTAAAAACAAATAAAATTAAAAAAGCCTCATAATATCCGCTAAACGCTACACATTATGAGGCTTCTATCAGGTTTCTTAGATTGAACCTGTTACTTTCTCTATTAAGTCAGGCTGGAATTCCATGTGAGTCATCACCTGCTCCACCATTTGTCGCTTACGACTGGTGTTGTTATTGGTGATTACCCAGAATGGCGTGCCAGGAATTGCTTTAGGTTTGGTAGTGTTACCGTTTGCTAGCAGAGTCTCTTCGTTATCAGCAAAGTAAACGCGTTTGCGTCCTTTCACTTTTGTCGCTTGAGAGAAGCTCTCTGGATTCAGTTTGTGTAAGGTTGATAATACCAACATGAAGCGATCAATCGCTTTCTTAAGACCAGCAAACTCATCAGAGATAAGTAGAGAACGCATCTCTTTTACGATATCTACTGATTCTGCTTTGCCAGCATCTTTACTTACTACAATCCCTTGTGGCTGTTCTACTACAGGTGCAACAACTGCTTCCTGCAACTGGCCATCAAGGTTCAAAAGGCGTCGTAAAATATCCGAGGCACTTTCACCGATATGCTTGGTTTGACCCGCAATGTAACGGTATAGATCCTCATCAACCTCAATTGTTTTCATTCGCTTTTCACATTCTCAATGTTTAAACTCTGGGGGATTATAACGAGATCCTCGCGGATACTCCACGTTAAACCCATCACGAATAAGATAAAATGTCAGCATTACTCAACTATAAGCAGGAAGGGCAAGGCCAAACGGTTGTTTTGATTCATGGATTGTTTGGCAGCTTCAGTAATCTAGGTTTACTGGCTCGCGACCTCGTTCAAGATCACTGTGTGATCAGTATTGATCTACGAAATCATGGCCTCTCTTTCCATTCAGACACACACAATTACGAAGTGATGGCACAAGATGTTGCTGATTTGCTTCGCCATTTAAGCATCGAACCAGCACTTGTCATCGGCCACTCTATGGGTGGAAAAGTTGCGATGAAACTGGCAGATATCGCTCCTGAATTCGTAAAACACCTTATTGTCTTAGATATGGCGCCAGTGGCTTACCAGACTAATCGCCATGACAACGTCTTTAATGGTGTGCAAGCCGTAGTAAAAGAACAACCAACTAACCGCCAACAAACCATGGACATTCTTGCTCAACATATTGAAATGGATGGTGTAAGACAATTCTTATCGAAATCGCTATACAAAAACGGCGATAAAATGGATTGGCGCTTCAACGTTGCTAGCTTGCTCAACAACTACGACAACATCATTGGTTGGCAAGAAATCACACCAACAGACATCCCAACTTTTTTTGTCAAAGGTGGTGATTCTGATTACTTGATGCCTGAGCACCAAACAGCCGTTAAGCGACAGTTTAACAATGCAAAAGCGCACATTATTGCTAATACAGGACACTGGCTACACGCTGAAAAACCAGCAGAAGTCATGCGGGTGATCAGGAAATATATTTCGAGTTAACAAATTCGAAAAACAACGCCAGATTATTGAAATAACCCTTCTTGTTGTGCATTAACTTTACCGTTTAACAGTGGTATAGTGCGCCCAAGAATTTTTGGCATGAAGGACGACAATGCTATACGACTATATGGACATGCTCGAGTCGATCGGGCTCGATCTTCTTTTTGCTGCTATCTTCTTTTTCATCGGGATGGCGATAAAAGATGTACTAAAGCAAGGCAATGTACCTGTTTTTGGTCGTCGTATTGTATGGTTAGTTCTTTTCCTAGGCTGCGCTGGTTTCATCGCTAAAGGCCTGATTCAGCTCAGTTGGGAAGGCACAGGGCTAGGTTAAGCTCCTCTCCCCATCGCCAGTAACAAACAATGTAAAGGTATAGACTCTATGGCAAGTGTAGGTATCTTCTTCGGTAGCGACACAGGTAATACTGAAGCCGTTGCAAAGATGATTCAAAAGCAACTAGGTAAACAACTAGTTCACGTTCAAGACATCGCAAAAAGCAGCAAAGAAGACATTGATAACTTTGATCTTCTACTTCTAGGTATCCCAACTTGGTACTACGGTGAAGCACAATGTGATTGGGACGATTTCTTCCCAGAGCTTGAGCAAGTAGACTTCTCTACGAAGCTTGTTGCTATCTTCGGTTGTGGTGACCAAGAAGATTACGCAGAGTACTTCTGTGACGCAATGGGCACAGTACGTGACATCGTTGAAGCAAAAGGCGGCACTATCCTGGGCCACACTTCAACTGAAGGTTACGAGTTCGAAGCGTCTAAAGCACTCGTAGAAGGTGATGATAGCCAGTTTGTTGGTCTATGTATCGACGAAGACCGTCAACCAGAATTGACTGACGAGCGCGTTGAAAACTGGGTTAAGCAAATCTACGAAGAGATGTGCCTAGCTGAGCTTGAAGGCTAATAACGCATTCATTAAAAAAGACCTCCTAATTGGAGGTCTTTTTGTATCTGCCTATCAGGAAGCTTCCGTAGCTACCTCTTCCTCTCTGTATTGAGGTTTCTTCCTCACATACAACTTGCGCTGCACTTCGGACACAACATTGCCGTCTTTGTCTTTCACGTGAGTAATAAACTCCGGAAAGCACTTTTCACCATTACGAGTCATTTGGTAAATATCGTCTAACATGCCTTCGGTTACTTCAAACTCAGCAAACAAATCACTCTGTCCAGGTTTAATGAAATTGATGCTGGCTTCTTTGTCCCAGACGTAATATTCCTCACGCAGAATTCCCATCAACATCAGTGAGTAGATCGGGTCGGTCAACGAGAAAATGCTGCCACCATATTGGGTTCGATTGGCGTTTTTGTTCCACCAGCGAAGCTTCAAGCGAACTTTAACCGTTCGAAAATCTTCAGAAATATGTAAGATTTTGATACCTGCGCCCCAAAATGGCGGCCAAATATTGAGCGCAAACTTCACAAATCCCGGTTTATATATCTTAGCAAGTCGCTTATTCATAACTATCCGTAGTCTTTGCGTTCTAATGTTATCAATTTGTAACTGGTCTGATCTGTAATATAATCGACCTGTTTCCAATTTACAAAAAGAATCTATTAACCCTTTGAAGTTCGTGGTTTAATGTTCAGTACGCTTCGCCTATAATGGTAGGAATATTGAATTCTGTTAAATCGCTGCAGATGATCCAACGGGAAAGTATATGTCAGATAATAATCAGGCGCTGAAGGATGCGGGCTTAAAAGTAACCCTTCCAAGGCTAAAAATTCTAGAAGTACTTCAGCAGCCAGACTGCCAGCACATCAGTGCTGAAGATTTGTACAAAAAGCTGATTGATCTAGGTGAAGAGATCGGTCTAGCAACCGTTTATCGTGTACTAAACCAGTTCGATGATGCTGGTATTGTAACTCGCCACCACTTCGAAGGTGGTAAGTCAGTATTTGAACTGTCTACTCAACACCACCACGATCACCTAGTGTGTCTAGACTGTGGTGAAGTGATTGAATTCTCTGACGATGTGATTGAACAGCGTCAAAAAGAAATCGCAGCTAAGTACAACGTGACGTTAACTAACCACAGCTTGTACCTATACGGCAAATGCACGGACAGTTCTTGTAAAGACAATCCAAACGCGCACAAGCCAACAAAGTAAGAAGTATTTCTTTTTACTCATAAACATAGTAAAACGTCAGCTAAGGCTGGCGTTTTTTTATGGAGAAAAACGATGAAGAAAAGGAATTCTAAAGGCTTTACCCTACTTGAGCTGATTATTGCGATTGTTATTCTTGGGATACTTGCTGTTGTAGTCGCACCGCGATTCCTAAACCTTCAGGATGACGCCTACGAAGCAAAAATGGAAGCGATCGCAGACCAATTTGAAACAGCTGTTCGGTTTACACAAAGTCAATGGCTAGTGAATGGTGGCACACCTGAGGCACAGCAAAACATTGACGGTTATGGTGGTGGAGAATTGGATGTAAATGAGTTTGGCTTTCCACTTGGCACTGACAAAGGTAACCGTAATGGCGTCATTGGCAATCCCTACAATATAGGACAGGGAAATGCAGGTTGCATTGCAGTATGGCAAGCTCTGATTGGAAATGAATACTCTCTATCAAATAATCGTAACGCTAACGATCAATTTGACTTTATTACTCGTCGAGTTCAAGACAAAGACTCTCATCAATCTGTTTGCTACTACACGTATACCAAGAAAGGTTACGAACGAGATCCTGAGCGTTCAACCTTCGTCATATGGTACGACTCAAAAACTGGTAGTGTCACTACATCCAAACCGACTCGATTAGATTAATCATAAAAAATGCCAGCAATGATGCTGGCATTTTTGTTAGCGAAGAATAGAGATTATTGGTTCTCGATTTTCGCCCAAGTATCACGCAGACCAACCGTACGGTTGAATACTAGGTTATCTGCTGAAGAATCTTTTGAATCTGCACAGAAGTAACCCATACGCTCAAACTGGTAACCTGTTTCCGCTTCTGCAGTTGCTAGGCTTGGCTCAACAAAACCGTTTAGAACCACTAGTGATTCAGGGTTGATTGTCGCAGCAAAGTCATCCGCAGCAGCTGGGTTTGGTACTGTGAACAAACGATCGTACATGCGGATTTCTGCAGGCAATGCTTTGTCTGCTGATACCCAGTGAATTACGCCTTTCACTTTACGGCCATCTGCTGGGTTCTTACCTAGCGTTTCAGCATCGTAAGTACAGAAGATTGTTGTGATGTTGCCTTCCGCGTCTTTCTCGATGCGCTCAGCCTTGATCACATATGCGCCACGTAGACGTACTTCTTTACCTAGAACAAGACGTTTGTATTTCTTGTTTGCTTCTTCACGGAAGTCTTCGCGCTCGATCCAAACTTCACGAGTGAATGGCACTTCACGCTCACCCATCTCAGGTTTGTTTGGATGGTTAGCAACTGTCAGCGTCTCTACCGCGCCTTCTTCGAAGTTCTCGATAACGATCTTAACTGGATCTAGAACGGCCATCGCACGTGGTGCGTTTTCGTTTAGATCATCACGAATACAAGATTCTAGTGAACCGAACTCAATCATGTTCTCTTGCTTCGTTACGCCAATACGCTTACAGAATTCACGAATAGATGCTGATGTGAAGCCACGACGACGCAGACCAGAGACTGTTGGCATACGTGGGTCATCCCAACCATCAACCAATTTCTCAGTCACTAGTTGGTTTAGCTTACGCTTAGACATCACTGTGTATTCAAGGTTTAGGCGGCTGAATTCGTACTGGTGTGGACGACAATCAATCGTGATGTTGTCTAGAACCCAGTCGTACAGACGACGGTTATCCATGAACTCTAGAGTACAGATAGAGTGCGTAATGCCCTCTAGCGCATCAGAGATACAGTGCGTGAAGTCGTACATTGGGTAAATGCACCACTTATCACCAGTCTGGTGGTGAGTCGCGAAACGTACACGGTAAATAACTGGGTCACGCATTACCATGAATGAAGAACCCATGTCGATCTTCGCACGTAGACACGCTTTGCCTTCTTCGAATTCACCTGCGCGCATTTTTTCAAATAGCGCTAGGTTTTCTTCTACTGGACGGTCACGGTATGGGCTTGGTTTACCCGGAGCCGTTAGCGTACCGCGGTATTCACGAATCTGCTCAGGACTTAGCTCATCAACGTACGCTAAGCCTTTATTAATCAATTCAATTGCATATTCGTAAAGCTTGTCGAAGTAGTTTGATGAGTAACATACTTCACCATCCCACTCAAAGCCCAACCAGTTTACATCTTTCTTGATAGACTCAACGTATTCGATGTCTTCTTTTTCAGGGTTTGTATCGTCGAAACGTAAGTTACATTGGCCCTGGTAGTCCTGAGCAATACCGAAGTTCAAACAGATAGACTTAGCATGACCGATGTGCAGGTAGCCATTCGGCTCCGGCGGGAATCGAGTATGCACGCTAGTGTGTTTACCATCCGCTAGATCTTTATCAATGATCTGGCGAATAAAGTTTGATGGACGAGCATCAGCTTCACTCATCTATAGCACCTCAAAAATATTAGTATTGTCAGAGAAAACAGTACTCCGTAGCCTTACTCGGTTTACAGAGTGCATTGTTCCTAATGATCCACAATTCTTAGCGATTAGACAACAAGAACCGTCGTTAAAACGACAATATTTCTCTTCTTCGCTTGAAAGCGCAGCATATTAGATCCGCACAAACAAAAAAAGACCTCCCGAAGGAGGTCTTTATAGAGAGTCAGTAAGATGTAATTAAGGAAGTTTTACATCTGATAGGTCTTCACCTGCACCGATTGCTTTCATTTCACCAGCAACGATTTCTGCAAGAGGACCAAGGATAACTTGAAGGTTGTTTTCACCAAGCTTAACCACACCTTTCGCGCCTAGTTTCTTAAGAACAGCTTCGTCAGCAACAGAGCGGTCTTTAAGTGTTAGACGTAGACGAGTGATACACGCGTCGATTGAAGTTAGGTTATCGTGACCACCTAGCGCTTTTAGGTATTGACGAGCTAGGTCACCTTTTGCTGCATCACCAGCTGGAGCTGCAGACGCTTCTTCGTCGTCATCTTCACGACCTGGTGATTTCAGGTTGAAAGCGCGGATTGCGAAGCTGAATGTGAAGAAGTATAGAGCACCGAAGCTTAGACCTAGAGCAAGAAGCACTAGAGGCTTAGTTGCTAGACCGTAGTTCAGTACGAAGTCGATTAGACCCGCAGAGAAACCAAAGCCGTGTAGCGTGCCAAGCATGTTTGCAAGCACTAGAGATAGACCTGTAAATACTGCGTGAATTGCGTATAGAGCAGGTGCTAGGAATACGAACATGAACTCTAGAGGCTCAGTGATACCTGTTAGGAATGAACAGAATGCTACTGAGAATAGTGCGCCACCAACTTGGCTACGTTTCTCAACTGGTGCTGCTAGGTACATTGCAAGTGCCGCACCTGGTAGACCGAACATCATTACAGGGAAGAAACCGTTCATGAATACACCAGCGCTCTTATCGCCGCCGAAGAAGCGGTGTAGGTCACCAGATTTCAGAGTTTCAGTTACTTCTTTAACTGTTGCTGTGATTTCTGGAGTTACAGAGTTAGCGAATTCGAATGTGTGAGTTTGACCAGCGACAAGAGTCTTAGCTAGAGCTGGGTCAACACAAAGCTGTTGTAGAGCAGGAAGCGCTTGACCAGCAGCAGTTGCGCCAGACACTAGAACTTCTTGACACGTGCCCATACCGAACCAGAAGTATGAGTTTAGTACGTGGTGTAGACCTACAGGGATAAGTGCACGGTTAAGAGTACCGTATACGAACTGACCGATAGCACCAGAAGTAGAAACTGCGTGCGCTAGAGCGTCAAGACCGCCTTGGATTGTTGGCCATACAACACCAGCAATTGCACCAGCAACTAGCGAGAATAGACCCGCCATGATTGGTACTAGACGTTTGCCAGAGAAGAATGCCAACCACTCAGGAAGACGAGTAGCGTGGAAAGCGTTGTAAGAGTGACCAGCGATGATACCAGCAATGATACCGCCGAAGAATGACATGTTAACGCTTGCATCGATTGTTGCTGCTGTTGCAGTAAGAACGAAGTAAGCAACTGCACCAGCTAGACCAGCAGCACCTTGACCGTCTTTAGAAAGACCGATCGCGATACCTAGACCGAATAGTAGTGGTAGTTGACTAAAGATTGCGTTACCAGCAGATGCCATAAACGCGATATCTAAAAGGTCAGGCTGACCCAAACGTAGTAAAAGCGCTGCAACTGGAAGCGTTGCGATAGGAAGCATAAGAGCTTTACCTAACTTCTGCGCGTATCCAAGAATATTCACCTTAAGTTCCCCCTATAGGATTTTATGTTTTGTTGAATAACTTATTTCAGTCGTTCAATTTAGTCGCTACCAGTTTATGACATTAATTTTGCTCCGCAAATTAAAACCTCATTGTTTGTGATCATAATCACCAGAAATTGGTCATTCAGAAGGTTTTTGCTAGCGAGATCATAAAACTTATTTTATTATACGAAAAAATGGCGTTTTAGAGATAAGATTCTCGTACTTTATGCAAGACAGAATCAGTGTTATTTTGGTATCTCTACAGATGATTCGCAGTAACTTTGCTCTGGAAAACAATCATAAAAACTAATTCATTTATTATTTTTCAGTTAGTTACTCTGATAATGACATCGATAAAACGCGACTTGCTGTATGTGACTCGTTATCTAATTCAGTGATACAAACTAAGTACCAGCCCGACTCACAGAGTCACCAGTTAGATAACGGAACAGAAAATGAATTCTCATCTATAAGGACTAGCTGACTATGTACGCGCTAAGTAACTGTAAAATCTATACCGGTAGTGATGTTCTTACCGATCATGCTGTCATCATCGACAATGACCAGATTCAATCAGTTGTGCCAGTAACTCAACTACCAGAAGGTATTGAAGTTAAAGATCTGGACGGTGCTAACCTAAGCCCTGGTTTTATCGACCTACAGCTAAACGGCTGTGGCGGTGTGATGCTTAACGACGAAATCACACCAGAAACAATGCAGATCATGCACGAAGCTAACCTAAAATCTGGTTGTACAAGCTTCCTACCAACTCTTATCACTTCTTCAGACGAAGATATGCGCGCTGCAATCTCAGCGGCTCGCGAGTACCACAACAAATACCAAAACCAATCGCTAGGTCTGCATCTTGAAGGTCCGTACCTTAACGTAGCGAAAAAAGGTATTCACAGCGTTGACTTCATCCGCCCTTCTGACGACGGCATGATTGACTTGATCTGCGCGAACGCTGACATCATCGCAAAAGTTACACTTGCACCAGAACAAAATGACCCTGAGCACATCTCTCGTTTGAAAGCAGCTGGCATTGTGGTTTCTATCGGTCACACCAACGCAACATACGCAGAAGCACGCCAAGGCTTTGAAGCAGGTATCTCATTTGCGACTCACCTATTCAACGCGATGACACCAATGGTTGGTCGTGAACCAGGTGTAGTTGGTGCGATTTACGATACACCAGAAGTTTATGCAGGCATCATTGCTGATGGTTTTCACGTTGATTACGCAAACATCCGAATCGCTCATAAAATCAAAGGCGAAAAGCTTGTTTTGGTGACGGATGCCACAGCTCCAGCAGGTGCTAACATTGATCACTTTATTTTTGTCGGTAAGAAAGTATATTACCGAGATGGTAAGTGTGTTGATGAAAACGGCACACTAGGCGGCTCAGCTCTGACTATGATCGAAGCAGTTCAGAACACAGTTGAGCACGCAGGCATCGCTTTAGACGAAGCTCTACGAATGGCGACACTGTACCCAGCAACCGCAATCGGTGTTGAGGAACATCTAGGCCGAGTTCGAAAAGGAATGGTAGCTAACCTGACTATTTTCGATCGTGACTTCAATGTAAAAGCGACGGTTGTTAACGGACAATACGAGCAAAATTAAGCATGAATGGCGGACAGATTGGTAATGTAGATTTAGTAAAACAGCTTAACAGCGCTGCGGTATACAGGCTGATTGACCAACAAGGTCCAATCTCCCGTATTCAGGTAGCGGATGTTAGTCAGCTCGCCCCAGCGAGTGTTACCAAAATAACCCGCCAACTTTTAGAGCGCGGCTTAATCAAAGAAGTCGCGCAACAAGCTTCTACCGGTGGTCGTCGAGCTATCTCGCTGACCACTGAAGTAAAACCCTTCCACTCTATCGCAGTTCGATTAGGTCGTGACTACGTGCAATTCTGCTTGTATGACCTGGGCGGCACAGCACTAGCAGAAGACCAGCACGAGCTTCACTACACCAACCAAGCGGACTTAATCGCCGGTTTGATTGATTTATTGAAGGACTTTGTGAATCGCTGCCAAGACAAAATCGACCAACTTATCGCTATCGGTATCACGCTGCCTGGTTTGGTAAACCCAACCACTGGTGTCGTTGAATACATGCCGAATACCGACATTGATAACCTAGCGCTGGGCGAAATTATTCGCGAGAAGTTCAACACCGCGTGTTTTGTTGGTAACGACGTTCGTGGTATGGCACTGGCTGAACACTACTTTGGCGCGAGCCAAGACTGCCAAGATTCGATTCTAGTTAGTGTTCACCGTGGTACTGGTGCGGGCATCATCGTGAATGGTCAGGTATTCCTTGGCTTTAACCGCAACGTAGGTGAAATCGGTCATATCCAAATCGACCCACTTGGCGAGCAATGTCAGTGTGGTAACTTCGGCTGTCTAGAAACGGTTGCAGCAAACCCAGCCATCGTACAACGTGTGAAAAAACTGATTGCTCAGGGCTACGAATCAAGCCTGACTCAGCTTGAGCACATCAGCATTGATGACGTTTGTACGCACGCGATGAACGGTGATGAGCTGGCGAAGCAAAGCCTTGTACGCGTAGGTAACCAACTTGGTAAAGCTATCGCGATTACAATCAACTTGTTTAACCCTCAGAAGATCGTCATTGCCGGTGACATTACTGCCGCTGAAGAAATTGTGTTCCCTGCAATTCAGCGCAATGTAGAAAACCAATCTCTGAAAACTTTCCATAACGAGCTTCCAATTGTTGCATCTCACATTGATAAGCAACCAACGATGGGCGCATTTGCGATGATCAAACGCGCTATGTTAAACGGAGTTTTGTTACAAAAGTTACTAGAAGACTAAGTTTATACAACCAATTGAGTTACAATCTCGGGCTGTGGTTTCACAGCCCGTTTTTGTATATCAGGAATATAGCTCAACAGTATGGAAATTATTCTAATTACAACGGCGTTCCTCGCCGGCTTCATCGCTCTAAAATGTAACCTGCCCCCTTTGGTCGGTTTCCTACTCGCTGGTTTCGGCCTTCACGCGTTTGGCTACCAAAGTAATGACGTCATTGTCACGCTTGCTGACCTTGGTGTGACATTGCTGCTTTTCACCATTGGTTTAAAGCTGGATGTAAAAACGCTGCTTTCTAAAGAAATTTGGGGCGGCGCTACCGCGCACAACATTCTCTCTACTCTTTTCTTCGCGCTGGTTCTAGTTGGATTAAAACTATTAGGGTTGTCATCACTCTCCACGATGGATCACAGCCAGATTCTGCTTCTCGCCTTCGCCCTCTCCTTCTCCAGTACGGTATTTGCGGTTAAGACACTGCAAGAAAAAGGGGAAATGAACGCGACTTACGGCACACTCGCAATTGGTATTCTGGTTATGCAGGATATCTTTGCCGTAGTATTCCTTACAGCTTCGACCGGTAAAATTCCAGAATGGTACGCCATTGGATTGTTTGCCCTACCACTCGCTCGACCTCTGTTTTACAAGTTGTTGGATAAAGTAGGCCACGGGGAAATGCTGGTGTTATTCGGCATTTTCTTCGCATTAGTAGTTGGCGCAGGCTTGTTTGAACTGGTGGGAATGAAACCTGATTTAGGCGCGTTGATTTTAGGCATGCTTCTGGCTGGCCACCGCAAAGCATCCGAGCTATCAAAATCGCTCTTTAATATGAAAGAGCTATTCTTAGTTTGTTTCTTCCTCAATATCGGTTTATCTGCATCCTTGAGCTTTACGGGAGTTGGCTTAGCCCTGCTATTTATCTTGTTATTGCCAATCAAGGGGCTACTGTACTTCCTAACCATCAACCACTTTAAGTTCCGTGTGCGTACTTCATTGCTGACGTCGCTATCACTTTTCAACTACAGTGAGTTCGGCCTTATTGTTGGTGGTCTCGCATACAAAATGGGATGGATGCCAAGTGACATGCTGGCAGCGATTGCCGTTGCCGTTTCTATCTCGTTTATCATCTCAGCGCCACTTAACCGTTTGGGCCATCAGATTTACCAACATTCAGGTAAATGGCTGCAAGAAACCGCAGCAGAGAAACTGAACCAACGCGATCAGCTCATCAACCCAGGTCATGCCCAAGTACTGATCCTCGGTATGGGTCGAATTGGTACCGGTGCATACGATGAACTGCGTTCTCGATACGGTAAGATTTCACTTGGTGTGGAGGTTCGTGAAGAAGCTGCGCATAAACATCGCTCGGAAGGTCGTAACGTGATCTCGGGAGATGCAACTGACCCGGATTTCTGGGAACGCATTTTGGATACGGCTAACGTGAAAATGGTGCTTCTGGCAATGCCACATCACCAAGGTAACCAAACGGCACTTGAACAGCTTCAAAGCCGAAACTACAAAGGGCAGATTGCAGCGATTGCCGAGTATCCAGATCAACTTGAAGGTTTATTAGAGACGGGAGTCGATGCTGCATTCAACATCTACAGCGAAGCTGGTAGTGGTTTCGCACGTCATGTTTGCGAGCAACTTCAACCTCAATTTACACCGATGAAATAAGCATAAAACGCAACCATCTTTATTGAGCCCTCTTCTAATAAGAGGGCTTTTTTGTGCATTTTTTAAACCAAACCTTGATCTCATTCACCAAATCAAAGCTATTTTTAAATAACATCTAATCATCAAGCCTTTTTATCATTTTTTTAATCATCAAACGTTGCTTTTTTTACTCAGAATGGCAAATTGAACCCATACCGATTAAAAATTGTTTAGTTTAAAAAGGATGTTGTATGTGTTCAGTATTTGGCATTTTAGACATTAAGAGCGATGCAGCAGCATTGCGCCCTATCGCCCTTGAGATGTCGAAAAAGCTTCGTCACCGCGGTCCAGACTGGTCTGGTATTTACTCATCAGAGCGCGCAATTCTAGCGCATGAACGTCTAGCGATCGTTGGCCTAAATAGTGGTGCGCAACCACTATACAGCCCTGATAAAAAACTCATCCTTGCTGTAAACGGTGAAATCTACAACCACAAAGAGATTCGTGCTCGCTACGAAGGCAAATACGAGTTCCAAACCGATTCAGATTGTGAAGTTATCCTAGCGCTATACCAAGACATGGGCGCAGACCTTCTTGAAGAACTAAACGGTATTTTCGCATTCGTCCTTTACGATGAAGAAAAAGATGAATACCTAGTAGGCCGTGACCACATTGGTATCATTCCGCTTTACCAAGGTTACGATGAGCACGGCAACTACTACGTTGCTTCAGAAATGAAAGCACTAGTGCCAGTATGTAAGACCGTGAGCGAGTTCCCTCCAGGTTGTCACTACGGCAGTGCAGATGCAGAGCCTCAACGCTACTACATTCGCGACTGGAACGAGTATGCAGCAGTACAAGGCAACAGCACTAGCAAAGAAGAATTGACTGAAGCGCTAGAAGCAGCGGTCAAGCGCCAACTGATGACAGATGTGCCCTACGGTGTACTTCTTTCAGGCGGTCTAGATTCTTCTATTACATCTGCGGTAGCAAAACGCTTTGCAGCGATGCGTATTGAAGATGATGAGAAGTCTGAAGCTTGGTGGCCACAACTTCACTCTTTTGCTGTCGGTCTAGAAGGCGCACCTGATCTGAAAGCGGCTCGTGAAGTTGCCGACCAAATTGGTACGGTTCACCACGAAATGACGTACACTATCCAAGAAGGTTTGGACGCGATTCGTGATGTGATTTACCACATTGAAACTTATGATGTAACAACGATTCGAGCTTCTACTCCGATGTTCCTAATGGGTCGTAAGATCAAAGCGATGGGCATCAAGATGGTACTGTCTGGCGAAGGCGCCGATGAAATCTTTGGTGGTTACTTGTACTTCCACAAAGCACCAAACGCTCAAGAGTTCCACGAAGAGACTGTACGTAAACTTCTAGCTCTAAACATGTTTGACTGCGCACGTGCTAACAAATCACTAGCGGCGTGGGGTGTAGAAGGCCGTGTACCTTTCCTAGATAAAGAGTTCATTGATGTGGCAATGCGCTTGAACCCAGCCGACAAGATGTGTGGCAACGGCAAGATGGAGAAACACATTCTTCGTGAGTGTTTCGAGCACTACCTGCCAGAATCGATCGCATGGCGTCAAAAAGAGCAGTTCTCTGATGGCGTAGGCTACAGCTGGATCGATACGTTGAAAGAAGTAGCAGAACAGAAAGTGACTGACCAGCAAATGGAAACAGCGCAATACCGTTTCCCTTACAACACACCAACAACAAAAGAAGGTTATGTATACCGCGAAATCTTTGAAGAGTTGTTCCCACTGCCATCTGCGGCAGAGTGTGTTCCTGGCGGCCCTTCAGTAGCGTGTTCTTCAGCGAAAGCGATTGAATGGGATGAGTCGTTCCAAAACTGTGTTGACCCATCAGGCCGTGCAGTACAGACCGTTCACAACGATTCATACTAGTTTTAAGCGATATCAATAAGGGTTGGCTCCACCAGCCCTTTATGACAGACATAATAGATACGATCAAAAAGAGGTGCTTTCGCACCTCTTTTTTATGTTTAATGGAATTAGACTATTTTAAATCTAAATCGCTGTTGTCTATGCTGACAGGCACACGCTTGGTGATCATCTGAACCAGCATAATTGAACGTTTCTCACCATCTTGTTCTTGGAAAATGGCATCAATACCCGCAAACTGTCCGCTCTTCACACGAACCTGATCGCCAGGTTGAGGCATACATTCATCACTTGCCTGCTCGTCTACGCATTTATCAAGCTGTTTGAGCTCATAGACCAAATCGCCCTGTATCTCTTTAGGCTGAGCGCCAAAACGAACAAAGTCTACTACACCTCGCGTAGAGCGAACTGAAGTAAAATTAGGGCCCTGTTCGTAGTCAAATCGGGCAAAAACATAACAAGGGAACAAAGGTTCTTCGACTTTCTGTCGCTTACCTCGCAAGATCTTTTCGACCTCGAAAGTTGGGTAAAAGCACTCTACGCCTTGGTTTTCAAGGTGTTGCTTAGCCCTAACTTGCTCTCCTCGTTTACAATACAATAAATACCAACGTTTCATTTTATTACTAGCCAATTATGTTTTTGTTTCATCCTAGCATTAAGGCCAAGATGAGTCATGGATATTCAAGCAACCTATCAATAAGCCACTTTATATTGCACATACAACTTACACCTTTTCATAAGGTTAAGAAAATAAGTCTATAGACAAAAATGAAAAGTAAGTTTGTAACACGACCAATTCACCGACGAAAAGCCCACCAAATCAACGTAGAACCATCATTTAATAAGGCAAACGAATCGTCACATAAAATTTTATTGTTTGTAAGTCATCAAAATGACATGTATACGTAGATTTCGTTAAAAAATGTAATAACTACTATTAGAAGAGCTTATGTCAAACCAACATCAATACTTTGGTCACCCACGTGGCTTGTTCCTTCTGTTCGGTACAGAACTATGGGAACGCTTTTCTTACTACGCAATGCGCGCCATTCTAGTACTGTATTTAACTGACACAACAATGAATGGTGGTCTTGGCTGGTCGACTAAAGATGCCCTAGACCTTTACGGCATCTATACTGGACTTGTCTACATCACGCCTCTTATCGGTGGTTACCTTGCGGATAACTACTTGGGTCAACGCCGTTCAATCCTGATTGGTGGTGCGTTAATGGCTATTGGCCAGTTCACACTAGCAATGCCAGCAGATGCACTAGGTCTTGGCTCTCTACACACTTTCTACCTAGGTCTTGCTCTGCTTATCTGCGGTAACGGCCTATTTAAGCCAAACATTTCAACCATGGTTGGTGACCTTTACAACGAAGGCGATAACCGTCGTGATGGCGCGTTCACTATCTTCTATATGGGTATCAACCTAGGTGCGCTACTTGCTGGTGTCGTTTCAGGTTCAGTAACCAATGAATTTGGTTGGAAAGCAGGTTTCATTGCCGCTGGTGTTGGTATGATCATCAGCCTTGTGATGCAAATGACTATGGCGCAATCTTGGTTAGGTGACATTGGCCGTGTACCAGCAGCTAAACGTGACTTAGCAATTAAGAAATCTGCGAAAAAAGAGCCTCTAACGAAAGAAGAAGTCGATCGTATCAAGGTTATCCTTGTAATGAGTCTGTTTACTATCGTTTTCTGGGCGGGCTTTGAGCAGGCTGGCGGTCTAATGAACATCTACACGCAGCAATACACAGATCGTATGATCGGTGGCTTTGAAGTTCCTGCTGCGTGGTTCCAATCACTAAACCCATTCTTCATTATTACTCTTGCACCTGTATTAGCCGTTCTATGGGTGAAACTGGGTAAACGTGAACCTAACTCACCAATGAAATTCGCTTTTGCGATGTTCTTCCTAGCACTGGGTTTCCTATGTATGGTTGGTGCTGTTATGGAGCAAGGTGGTGATACTGCGGTTAAAACATCAATGCTATGGCTAGTAGGTGCGTTCTTCTTCCATACGTTGGGTGAGCTGTGTCTATCTCCTATTGGTCTATCTCTAGTAACTAAGCTAGCTCCGCTACGTCTTGCATCACTAATGATGGGTGCATGGTTCGGTTGTAACGCAATCGCAAACTACGTTGCTGGTTATGTTGGCTCTCACGTAGGTGAACTAGGCGCACTAGCAATCTTCAGCGGTATTGCAGTAACAGCGACTGTTTCTGGTGTGATTCTACTGTTGTTCTCTAACACACTTGTTCGTTGGATGCATGGCGCTGAAAACACGCACAGCACAGCGGAACAGATTGAAGAGCAACAAACTCAAATCGCTTAATATAAAGTGCAAATAAAAACAAAGGGTCGCAATCGCGACCCTTTTTGTTGTCTTTTATCCGCGCCACTTTAAGACACTTTCAATCAACGGTTACAGCTTAGAGCGAACTAACTCTACCATCATCTCGATGTGGTCATCGTTATCATTCAGACATGGAATATAGCTGAAGCTCTCGCCCCCTGCTTCTAGGTAAATCTCTCGGCACTCTTCTGAGATCTCTTCTAGCGTTTCTAAACAGTCTGCAGAGAACGCAGGAGTCAGCACGTTGAGCTTCTTCTTGCCCTTACTTGGTAGCACTTCTAGTGTCTTGTCCGTGTATGGTTGTAGCCACTCTTCTCGACCAAAGCGAGACTGGTAAGTCATGCCGATCTGGTCGTCACTCAAACCTAGCGCTTCTCCTAGCAAGCGTGTTGTCTCTGCACAATGCTTAGGATAGATATCTCCGTTGTCTGCGTAGCGCTTAGGGATACCATGGTACGAGCAAAGTAGGTAATCGCCTTGACCATGCTCTGCCCAATGATCACGAACTGATTGAGCAAGTGCAGCGATGTACCTAGGATGATTGTGGTAGTCGCGGATAAAGCTAAACTCTGGCATTACTGGTATGTTTTTGAATGCTTTCGTCATGCCATCAGAGACAGCCGCAGTCGTAGTGCCTGAGTATTGCGGGTAAAGCGGCAATACAATCACTTCTTCTACGCCTTGAGCTTGCAACGCTTCAAAGCCTGATTGCAGACTTGGGTTGCCATAAGTCATGCCCAACTCAACGGGCATATCAAGAGCTACAGCAAGCTTCTGAGCTTGTCGTTTTGAATACACCATCAAAGGTGAGCCCTCTTCCATCCATACCGATTGATAAAGCTTGGCTACTTTTGGAGAGCGGATTGGTAGAATGACACCGTGAAGAATCGGACACCAAAGCCAACGCGTCATATCAACGACACGGTGATCATGAAGAAACTGACTTAGAAAGCGTTTAACGGCCGGTGCGGTTGGCTCATCAGGCGTACCTAAGTTAACCAGTAACACGCCCTGTTTATTATTGTTGTTTTTCATAACATCCTATTCATGGTAAACGGCTTGGTTTGTACGGCGCATCGAACCAAATGGTTCAGCGTACTTTCAGGCTAAATAAAAAAGCGACCCGAGGGTCGCTTTTAAATATATCAAAATATTAAATTTTGCCGTTAGCAAATTATGCTAGCGCTTTCTCAATATCTGCGCTTACTTCTGCAACTTGCTTAGTACCGTCGAATTTAAGGTACTTCGTGTTGCCTGCTTCAGCTTCTTTACCGTAGTAGTTGATAAGCGGAGCAGTTTGCTCGTGGTAAACACCTAGACGTGCACGTACTGTTTCTTCTTTGTCGTCATCACGAACAACAAGGTCTTCACCAGTAACGTCATCTTTACCTTCCACTTTAGGTGGGTTGTAAACAACGTGGTAAGTACGACCTGAAGGAAGGTGAGCACGACGACCCGCCATGCGCTCAACGATCACATCGTCAGCTACGTCGAATTCGATAACGTAATCTACGTCAACACCCATTTCTTTTAGGCCATCAGCCTGAGGGATAGTGCGTGGGAAACCATCTAGTAGGAAACCTTTTTCGCAATCGTCTTGAGCGATACGCTCTTTTATTAGGCCAAGGATGATTTCATCAGAAACTAGCTGACCAGCGTCGATAACAGCTTTAGCTTGTTTGCCAAGTTCTGTACCTGCTTTGATAGCAGCACGAAGCATATCACCAGTAGAGATTTGTGGAATACCGTATTTATCCATGATGAAGTTTGCTTGTGTGCCTTTACCTGCACCTGGAGCACCTAGAAGAATGATGCGCATGATTTATCCTCTTTAATATTTAAGATTTATACCGAAGCTCACAATAACTGGACTTCTAGGTCATTAACCCTACGAAGTGCTCACAACGATAAGTTTCGGTATAACGTTTAGGCGAGCCAAAATACACGCCTTATTACTCACATTCAAGTGTTGCGATTCTAACACAGGTTCACTGCGCAATGAGCAGATTAAGACTAAAGAATGTTAGCGATGCCTGCTTTCGAGCTTTATTGATTACTAACTCAACAATCAAAGTGTGAATCTATGCGTTTACAAACAAAAAGCTCGCATTTCGCGAGCTTTTTATTGATGTTTGGTTATTAAACCTTAGTCAAAAGCTTGTTGATGGCACCAACAAATTGCGTTGGATCCTCCATTGAACCGCGCTCTGCTAACATCGCTTGGCCTAGTAGCACTTCAACCCAACGTCCGAATGCTTCTTCATCCGCTTCGTCCGCCATGCGCTTCACTAGCTCATGCTCTGGGTTGATTTCAAAGATGTATTTCACTTCTGGCACCGCTTGACCAGCGGCCTCAAGAAGCTTCGCCATCTGCGTACCCATTTCGAAATCATCCGTCACGACAACGGCTGGCGTAGTCGCAAGTTTGAACGTCGTACGAACCTCTTTTACTCGGTCACCTAGGTAAGACTGGGTGCGCTCAACAACAGATTTGAACTCTTCTTCTGTTTCTTTCTGCTTTTCTTTTTCCGCTTCGTCTTCAAACTTACTTAGGTCTAAGCCTGCTTTAGTGATCGATTGGAACTGCTTACCATCAAACTCAGTCAGGTAGTTCATCAACCACTCATCAATGCGGTCAAACATCAAGATAACTTCGATGCCTTTTGCTTTGAACTGCTCTAGGTGTGGGCTGTTCTTCGCGGCTGCGTAGCTGTCTGCCGTTAGGTAGTAGATCTTATCTTGGCCTTCTTTCATGCGTTCAATGTAAGAAGCCAAACCAACGGTTTGTTCAGCAGAGTCCACTTCAGTAGACGCAAAGCGCAATAGACCAGCAACTTTCTCTTTATTTGCCATGTCTTCTGCAACGCCTTCCTTCATGACAAGGCCGAACTCTTTCCAGAATGATTGGTATTTCTCTTCGTCATTCTTCGCCATACGCTCAAGCATAGTAAGTACACGCTTGGTACATGCGTTGCGAAGTGACTGAGTGACCTTGTTATCTTGCAGAATTTCGCGTGATACGTTCAAAGGCAGATCGTTTGAATCAATCAAACCACGAATAAAGCGCAAGTAAGAAGGCATAAACTGCTCAGCGTCATCCATGATGAATACGCGTTGTACATACAGTTTTAAGCCTGATTTATGATCACGGTTCATCATATCCCATGGTGCTTTCGCAGGGATGTAAAGCAAGCTCGTGTAATCGTTCTTACCTTCTACACGGTTATGACTCCAAGTAAGAGGATCAGCGAAGTCATGAGAAACGTGTTTGTAGAACTCTTGGTACTCTTCATCCGAGATATCGGATTTATTGCGTGTCCAAAGTGCTTGAGCTTTGTTGATTTGCTCCCACTTCTTCTCACCCGTTTCTTTGCCTTCGTCATCGCGAACCGCAGTTTGGATAGAAACAGGGATACCAATATGGTCAGAGTATTTGCTGATCACATCACGTAGACGCCATTCGTTTAGGAACTCTTTGCCCTCTTCACGCATGTGAAGCACGATGTCAGTACCACGAGAGTCTTTCGTGATAGTTTCGATGGTGTAGTCACCTTCGCCAGCTGAGTGCCATTGAACGGCTTCTTCAGCAGGAAGACCAGCCGCACGAGTGCGAACCGTTACGGCATCCGCAACGATGAATGCAGAGTAGAAACCCACACCGAACTGACCGATAAGTTGAGAGTCTTTGCTCTGCTCATCCGACAGCTTTGAGAAAAATTCTGCTGTTCCTGATTTTGCGATCGTGCCTAAATGTTCAATCACATCATCACGGCTCATACCGATGCCGTTATCAGAGATGGTTAATGTGTTAGCATTTTCATCAAACGCTAGCTTAACGCCAAGGTCAGCATTACCCTCGTATAAATCTGGAGTAGATAGCGCTTTGAAACGAAGCTTATCTGATGCGTCAGACGCGTTTGAGATCAACTCACGTAGGAAAATCTCTTTGTTGGAATAAAGAGAGTGAATCATCAGGTGAAGTAGTTGTTTTACTTCTGATTGAAAGCCACGAGTTTCTTTGTTTTGAGATACGGTTTCGCTCATGTTTGCTCCATAACATCTAAACTAAATAGACTTTTAATGACAAAGCCCTAACCGCCGCCTCATAAAAGCGACATTACTAAGATGTCATTTAACATGTGGCTGACAAATGTAAATTCAAGGTCAATATTGCTAAAAACGGTGTTTTTTTAGAAAATTTTAATTATCCTACGTCCCTAAAAGCATCTAAAACGTAGCACATGTCTTTTTGCGCACGCCTTGTTATGTGACGCAAATCACTATAATTACAGAATCATCCATCTAAGAAGAACTAAATGACTAACATAGGCACCAAATTTCTGCTTGCTCAAAGATTTGTCTTTGACCCAAATAGTAATTCGCTTGCTGACCAACAAAATGGCAACGAAGTTGTACGATTAGGAAGCAACGAAAGCCGTATTCTCCTCATGTTGGCAGAGAGACCTAACGAAGTGATAACGCGTAACGAGCTGCACGAGTTCGTTTGGCGTGAGCAAGGCTTTGAGGTGGATGATTCAAGCCTAACTCAGGCTATCTCGACGCTGCGTAAAATGTTGAAGGACTCAACAAAATCACCAGAATTCGTAAAAACCGTGCCAAAACGCGGCTACCAACTTATCAGTACTGTTGAGCGCTTAAGCCCGCTTTCTTCTGATTCCATCTCTGAACTTGATGAACAAGAAGAAGAGAACGAAGCACCTGTTGTCGACCTAGAGCAATTTGCTGAATCTGCGGTTGAGACTCCGGTAGACAAGACAACAGAAGCTGAAGTGACGGTTGAAAAACCTAAAACAGCCCCATCACAAAAGAACGCAAACTGGCTGTTTCGTATTTTAGTTGTGGTTGCAGTGTTACTCCCTGTTTGTGTACTGATGCTGACTAACCCTGCGGAATCTCAATTCCGTCAAATTGGTGAATACCACAACGTTCCGGTAATGACACCAGTTAACCACCCACAGTTAAATGATTGGATGCCTTCGATTGAGCAATGCATCAAACGCTACGTGGAACACCACGCAGAAGAGTCATCTCCGGTAGAAGTGATCGCAACTGGTGGTCAAAACAACCAACTGATACTGAACTACATTCACGACAGCGAGCATTCCTACGAGAACGTGACGTTGCGTATTTTCGCTGGTCGTAATGACCCAACAGACATCTGCAATTAAAGGAGGCTGAAATGAAGATTAAAATAGCATCTGCGGTTTTGGCCGTATCAATCCTTTTTAGTGGTTGGTTATACTGGGGAAGTGACCTGAAGATAGAACAGGTTCTCACATCAAACGAATGGCAATCGACTATGGTGACACTGATCACCGATAACTTGCCAGACGATACGGTTGGTCCTCTACGTAAAGTCAATGTGGAATCGAATGTGAAGTACTTGCCTAATGGCGATTACATCCGCGTGGCAAACATTCGCCTGTTTGCTCAAGGTTCTAATACAGAATCCACGATCAATATTTCTGAAAAAGGCCGTTGGGAAGTGAGTGACAACTACTTGCTTGTCTCACCAGCTGAATTCAAAGATATTTCAGCTTCTCAATCAAAAGATTTCTCTGAGTCACAACTTCGTCTCATCACACAAATCTTTAAGTTGGATGCAGAGCAAAGCCGTCGCATTGACGTAGTGAACGAAAAAACGTTACTACTAACTAGCCTGAACCACGGTTCTACGGTACTGTTTAGAAACTGATTTTGATTCGATGATAAGGGGGCAAGATGCCCCCTTTTATTTTGCACATGGACTGGCTAGATACCCTCACTCTCTTCTTTGGTTCTCTTATCGCAAATACGCTCGCTTCCCTCTCTGGTGGTGGCGCAGGGTTACTGCAATTTCCGTTATTGATCTTTCTTGGCTTGCCTTTCTCCGTCGCACTAGGAACACATAAAGTCGCTTCCGTTGCCCTTGGACTGGGAGCTGCGAGCACACACCTAAAAGCAGGCACAATAAAACCTAAAGTCGCGCTTTATCTGATTCTGGTGGGCAGCATTGGAGTCGTGATTGGCGCAAACCTGATTGTCCAAATCCCCGATAACATCGCTGAGAAAATGCTCGGGGCGATGATCCTTGCTCTTGGAATTTACTCTCGCTTTAAGAAACAACTAGGTCAGACAGAGATACCAGCTCATCGTGATACCTTTGGTTGGATAGTCGGCGGGTTAGGTTTGATGCTCATTGGTATAGTGAATGGCTCGTTAACTGCAGGTTCTGGCTTACTTGTTACCCTCTTCCTTGTTCGTTGGTTTGGTTACGACTACAAGCAAGCGGTGGCCTATACAATGATTTGTGTCGGTCTATTTTGGAACGGTATTGGTGGCGTCGCAGTGGTACAAGCCGGAGCACCAATTCATTGGGCCTGGTTACCGGTTTTATTAGTGAGTTCATTTTTAGGCGGCAGCTTAGGTGCATGGGCTGCGACAAAGTACAGCAATCGAGTTATCAAAATCGCGTTTGAGATCCTCACCTTTGCGGTGGGAATAAAGCTACTGCTTTAGTGTTTAAACAAAGGAAATAAGAAATGGATAAAGCCATCATAGACATTCACTACTGTCGTCAGTGCAATTGGATGCTGCGTTCAACTTGGCTATCACAAGAATTGCTTCATACGTTTAGTGAAGAGATTGAAACCGTCAGCTTACATCCTGATACGGGTGGCCGTTTTGAGATTTTTTGCAATGGCGTCCAGATTTGGGAACGTAAAAAAGACGGAGGTTTCCCTGAAGCCAAAATTCTAAAACAACGTGTCAGAGACATCATCGATCCAGAGCGCGATTTAGGTCATTCAGATACAAAATAGGGAGCCAATTGGCTCCCTTGCTTCTTTATCCAATTCACGATTTATTCGATAACTCGATCGTTAAATCGTGGTCTGAGCTAGCACTTCACCTTCTGGTGTTTGCACTGTCAGCGTATTGCCTTCCATCAAACCATAACTGCGTGGTAATCCGTTTCTTGGGAAGGTCATAGAACCAGGATTGAAAATCACTGCCCCTTCTTGCATCTCTGCTACTGGGACATGAGTATGACCATGAGCAATGATATCGCCTTCACGCAGCGGTGGACGTTTCGCGCTGTTGTACAAGTGACCATGAGTGAGGAACACTCGCTTGCCTGATTCTAATAGCAGCCAAGCGTAGTCTGTCATCATTGGGAAGTTCAGCAGCATTTGGTCTACTTCGCTGTCACAGTTACCGCGCACAGAAATGATCTGCTCACTGTACTGGTTAAGCAACTCCGCTACTTGTGGGGGATTGTAACCTTCTGGAACCGGGTTTCTTGGCCCATGGTTGAGCGTATCACCCAACAAGATAAGATGGTCGGCACCAGAGGCTAAATAAAGCTGAATGGTTTCTTCGGTTGCTGGCAAAGAGCCGTGCAAGTCTGAGGCAAAAAATAATTTCACGACATCGTCTCCTCAAAAGTAATGAGGGTATTCTACGGCATTCTTATAGAAGCTCAACCGAAGTAAGAAACTAGTGGTTACGAAGCATTTCAACCAACATTGGCACCAAGTAGAACCACGCAAAGTAACCGGCACCGACCAAGACCACCACCCAAAAGATCATCGATAGGAACTTAGACTTGGCTAAATGATTTAATGGATCGGGTTCTCCACACCCTGGACAGGTATGAGCTCGTTTTGAAATTTGTTTCTCACATACAGGACAAGCGACTAGCGGCATGACATGACATCCTCAATTATTTCTTTAATTCTCAAAGAATAAGCCTCAGATTGCGGATATGCAATGGCACAGATAAGCAATTCGAATGGGGTTTGCTAAATGTCGCTCACCTGAGAAACCTTCTTGCCCGAATTATGGGTGAGCCTCACAACGCACACGCCTATAACTCTTCTCGTGCCATGCCATTAATCACGATATTGTTGTAACTCACCATGCCAATAACCTCACCATTTTCAATCACGGGTGCACGACTAATACCGAAGCGCTCAAATAGACGCGCGCAATATTTCACGTTCATATTAGGATCGACAGAGAGCGCTGGCTTGGTCATAATTTCATAAAGATTGGTTCGTTGTGGCGAACGGTTTTTCGCTAATACTTTTTTCGCGATATCGTTCATTAGTACAATTCCGTACTCATCATCCTCATCGCGTTTTTTCACCACAAGCGCTTTCACTTCACTCTTTCTTGCTAGGGTTATCCCTTCATGGACCGTAATTAACCCATCAACAATGATGTAGGTCGCTGCCATTACGTCTCTAACTCGAATCAACTCATGATGGCTCATAATTCGTCCTCTACTACTTTGGTCAGTTTCTCTACTTGGTGTGCGACGCCCACTGCGTCTTCCACATCAATCTGCACGGCGATGCCTTGACCAGACTCTTGATCAAACTCCCCGACCTCACTGATGGTCTCCAAAATGTGCCTCGATAAATGCTCTTCCACCACAAACAACAACACGTCTTTTTGTACTTCTAGAGTCAGACCAAAGAAAGTTCGTTTTTGGTTTAAACCTTGCCCCCGAGCATTGTTGATCACGGTTGCACCTGTCGCACCTGCATCACGTGCGGCATCGAGCACTTTGTCAGTTTTGCTGTCTTCAACAAAGGCCAGAATCAATTTAAAGCGCATTTTCTTTCTCCTCCGCGGTCTCTTTGTTCAACCACTGGGTGATTTGGGCATAACCCATGACGGAAATCATTGGGAATAAACTGGCAAAGGCGATCAAACCAAAGCCATCAATCATTGGGTTTCGTCCCGGAACCGTTGACGCCAACCCCAAGCCAAGTGCAGTCACCAAGGGTACGGTCACCGTCGACGTCGTCACACCACCGGAATCGTAAGCCAAAGGCACAATCAGCTTCGGCGCATAAAAGGTTTGAATCACCACCACGATGTAACCCGCGATGATGTAGTAATGAATCGGGTCGCCCACCACAATCCGGTAGCTTCCAAGTGCAATACCCACCGCGACACCTAATGCGACAGCAACACGTAACCCATTCACACTAATACTGCCACCAGACACTTGATTGGCCTTGATGGCGACCGCGATGAGAGAAGGCTCCGCGATGGTAGTGCTAAAGCCAATAAAGAAAGCGAAAATGTACACCCAGTAGTAATCAACCCAACTTAAAGCTTGCCCAATTGAAACTTTAAACTCCCGAAGGAAATCAGGAGCAGTTAGTTGCGTCGCCATGGTTTCACCAAGTGGAAACAGCGCCATCTCCAAACCAAGCAAAAACAACGATAACCCTAAAATAACGTAACCAAAGCCAAGTATTACTTTGGGTAAGTTTGAAACAGGACGACGCAGCACTGCCAACTGAAAACCAAAAATAATGGTCGCGATAGGAACCACATCACTGATGGTTGAGATAAAAGTATCGATGAAATGCGCAAAGGAAATCATGCCACCACCATCCCGTAAACCATGACAAACATCATCGGTAACAAAGAGGCAAAAGCGATAAGTCCAAACCCATCAATCATGGGGTTTCGACCTTTAATCGCCGAAGCCAGTCCAACCCCAAGCGCAGTCACCAATGGCACCGTGATGGTAGAAGTCGTCACACCGCCAGAATCGTAAGCCACGCCGATGATGGATTCCGGCGCAAACCCCGTCAGGATCACAACTCCGATGTAGCCTCCGATGATCATATATTGAATCGGCCAACCTTTAAGAATCCGAAGCACGCCTAATACAATCGCCACGCCCACCGACAAAGCAACCGTTAAGCGCAAGCCATCTGCGTATTCCTCCATTGATTGCTCAGTATTGGCGATCATCCCTCCCTCGGCCGCCACCTCCGAAGCTTCTTCCGCTACAGCCGTCAATGCCGGTTCAGCAATGGTTGTCCCGAAGCCTAAACAGAATGCGAAAATCAGCAGCCAAAACACGCTACCTTTGTTGGCAAAAGCTTGCGCCATGTTTTCGCCAATCGGGAATAAACCCAGCTCTAAGCCAAAAATGAAAAAGGTTAAACCCAGAATAACCAGTAAGAGGCCAAATAAAATCGAGACCAGATTAGGAAGTGGCTCTTGAAGCACCACAAGTTGGAAGAAGGTAATAACAAGGACAATCGGCAGCAAATCACGGGCGCTACTTAGCAAGGCTCGAAACAGAGCAACAAATGCTTCCATATTCCCCTCCTAGCAACGCTTCATCCTTTCTAAATTCAGCATGACACAGTTTGCTGAAGCTAAGTGTGAGCAACGCTCAATGCTTGATAACATTCTGTTACATTTACTCAAACTGTGAGCTTTGCATCGCTTGGTAAGAAATCGCTACTAAACCATTAGGAACTAATAATAAAATCGACATCGCAAGTCATTGAAATGATCATGCAAGGCGGTTAACGACTATAATGTTTGAATGGTTTTACAATCAAAGGGATGACATGAAGATATTACTGACTGGCGGTACGGGCTTTATTGGTTCAGAGCTCCTTAAGCTCCTGACTACGCACCAAGTTATTTTGTTGACGCGTAACCCTGCGCAGGCAAAACAGCGATTACAGCATGCCGATGTCGGTAACATTCAATATCTAGACTCCCTAGATTCGATTGAAGATCTCAATGACGTCGATGCGGTGATTAACCTTGCAGGCGAACCGATTGCAGATAAACGCTGGAGCAAGGAGCAGAAAGAGGTCATTTGTAACAGTCGTTGGAAAGTGACCGAGCGGATCGTTGAATTGATTCACGCCAGTACCGAGCCACCAGCGGTATTTATTAGCGGCTCTGCGGTTGGCTATTACGGCGATCAACAAGACCACCCTTTTGACGAATGCTTACACGTAAATAGTGAGGCGTTTGCGCACTATGTTTGTGCTCGTTGGGAGCAAATTGCCAAGCGTGCAGAATCCGAGCAAACTCGAGTTTGCATACTTCGAACGGGCTTAGTGCTTGGACAAAATGGTGGAGCACTTGCCAAAATGCTTCTCCCCTATAAGCTCGGTTTAGGCGGCCCACTAGGAAGCGGTAAACAGTACATGCCTTGGATTCATATTTTGGATATGGTTAGAGCCATTATGTACTTACTCGAAACACCGCATGCTCATGGCGAGTTCAACTTGTGTGCCCCGCACCCTGTCAGCAACCGAATCTTCAGCGGCACATTGGCGAAAACTCTCAAACGACCACATATCCTGTTTACCCCTAAATGGGTCATGAACATGGCAATGGGCGAATCGTCTTGTTTGCTGTTTGATAGCGTTCGAGCCAAACCTAAAAAGCTCACCGAGCTTGGCTTCAAGTTCAGTTATTCTCGCGTTGAGCCAGCACTCAAGAACTTGCTTCAAGACAGAAGTTGTTGAATCATAAGGCTCACTACCTCCTTTTGTGAGCCCTAATATGAAAAAGTCAGTTCTGATCACCGGATGCTCCACAGGCATCGGATACGTATGTGCCCATGCTTTACAAAAAGAGGGCTTTCACGTTATTGCCTCTTGTCGCAACGAGCAAGACGTTCAACGCTTAACCAGTGAAGGCTTAACCTGCATTCAGTTAGATCTTAATGATCCTCAAAGTATTTCTGCTGGAGTTTCAACAGCTCTGGAACTGACTGAGGGAAAACTCTATGCCGTATTTAATAATGGCGCTTACGGACAGCCTGGCGCATTAGAAGATCTGCCGACAGAAGCACTTCAAGCACAATTTCAGACCAACTTTTTTGGCTGGCACCAACTCGTAAGAGAAGTGTTGCCACACATGCGCAAACAGGGTGAAGGAAGAATCATCCAAAACAGCTCTGTGCTAGGGTTTGCGGCGATGAAATATCGTGGTGCCTATAACGCCTCTAAATTCGCACTTGAAGGCTGGACAGACACGCTACGTTTGGAATTGATGGACACCAACATCAAAGTTGCGCTGATCGAACCCGGCCCGATAGAAACCCAGTTTAGACAAAATGCCTTAAAAGCGTTTGAGCAGTGGATTGATGTGGAAAACAGTGCCCACAGAGCAGCTTACGAAGGGCAAAAGCAGCGTTTGGATAACGACAAGTCGAACAACAAATTTGTCCTTCCTGCTGAGTCTTGTATTGAGCCCGTGCTTCACGCACTCACCAGTGATAAACCCAAAATTCGCTACCGAATCACCACACCGACCAAAGTGTTTGCGGTATTGAAGCGCCTGTTACCAACTCGTGCTCTTGATAAGATTTTGCGACAAGCAGCATAAAAAATTTTTATCACGATGTAATTTTACCGTAACAATGTGATGTCATTATGAGCATGTAGGTTAAGAAAACCTCAATGTTCGAATCAATTTCTAAGTCAGTATCTTCACCCATCGTGCCTGAACGTGATGTAGATACTCACTATAGATTTGGTATCGCCACCCTTTCTGTTTTGTATTTTCGCGAGACAATAATGACATTAAATCAGCTTAACTGGCTTAGTGTGGGTGTAGTGTTGACCATGTTCATCCTATTTTGATACCACACCCAGCACACCACTATAACGTCTAACAAGACTCTCTAAACCGTGCTGGACTAGCCAAATTTAATAGCACTTTCGCTTGCTATCAGGAATACGCTGCTTCGGCAGCGTTTTTCCTTTCTATCGCTTGAATTTCCCAAATATCAACTCCATATCTACAATCAACGACAAGAAACAAAAAGCAAGGATACTCTGATGCAATCCCCATTTATCGTTGAGTTAACAGAACAAAATTTCCGTGAAACGCTTGAAGGATCAATGAACACGCCTGTATTGATTCACTTTTGGGCGGGCGCTCAACCAGAAAGCGCACAAGTGATTCCTGATCTACAAATGCTGACTCAGCAATACAACGGCGCATTTACCCTTGCTCTATTGAACTGTGAACAGCAACCTGCTCTTGCTTCTCAATTTGGAGTGCAGGTGCTACCAACCATCGCATTATTCATGAACGGCCAAGCCGTCGATGGTATGGGTGGCCCTCAGCCTATTGATGCGATTACAGCAATGCTGCAAAAGCATCTACCAAGCCAAGATGAGATGCAATTGAAGCAAGCAAGTGAATTGCTCCAACAAGGTGAGCATGCTCAGGCGTTAGCGATTCTTCAAACGCTATCGGAAGAGCTTCAAAACCGTGGCGACGTGAAACTGGCGATGGCAGATTGCTTGCTGGAAACCAAACAGTTTGAATTGGCACAAACGCTGTTAAGCGCGATTCCACTGGAATACCAAGACAACTACTACAAAGGTTTGATCGCGAAGTTAGACCTGCACCTTCAAGCAGCAGAAAGCCCAGAGCTTCAGCGTCTTGAACAAGAACTAGCAGCAAACCCTGACAACATTGAATTGGCGTGTGAACTTGCAGTTCAGTACAACCAAGTGGGTCGCGATGAAGAAGCGTTAGAGCTACTTTGGAACATTCTTAAGACCAACCTAGGCGCACAAGATGGTGAAGTGAAGAAAGTCTTTATGGATATCTTGAGCGCACTTGGCCAAGGCAACGCACTGGCAAGTAAGTACCGCCGTCAACTTTACTCGATTTTGTACTAAGCGAATCGATTTAAAGCAGGACAACTTAAATAGAAAAGGCCGGAAAACTCCGGCCTTTGTTGTTTCTACCATTCTTAAAACACTCGTCGCGAGAAAGACGAGGACTAAAAATCACTGTACAGCGTAGGTACCGCAGGTGGGTATTCAATCGGCTGCCAGCGGTCATTGAAGGTGTATTTTCCGTACAGCATGAAATGGTTTGGCGTATAAAACTCTGAACGCTGCAGATCCACCAGCGCACCGATATACCAACGTTTACTCACTCGCTTCTCAACGGCGGCTTGCAGCGATGCACCAAAACCGCCACCGCGCTCAGAACTATCACCAGAAGATAGATAAGGCGCATCTTCTTCTGTCCATGAGTTAGAAATGGAAGCACTCAATTGATACGACCATGTGCTGTCGTAGCGACCGTAATAGTTGACTGGCAATGACACAGAGAAATAACTTTGCGGGCTGTAGTAGCCACCATGACCAAGTGTGTATTTACCCAAGTTTTTGTCATAGTCGAGGTACATCAAGTTAGTGCCAATGCTCAGGCGCTGATCATCCGTTGCGATCAGTTTGTAGTAAGCCCCACCAAGCACACCGAGGCGAGTATTGTCTTCAACGTTTTCACCCGTCAGTGCATGGTATTGCAGGCTGCTCCAAAAACCGTAAGGGCCACCGATATCCCAGCTCGAATTGAGCTTAACGCCTGTTCGAACTACACCACCCCATTTTTTGCCTTGAGGATCACTGGTGCCACTCGGTACTGTCATTCCAGCATAAGAAAGTGTGCTGCTGGTTTCAGGTCGGCGAGACGCTTCTGCTGTCCATCCGAAGTCCCCAAGATCACCATCCACGCTAATTCCACCTACCCAAGTAGTATGGTCAAAACCAATCGGTGTAGTGCCGATATCCACTTGCCAATCTTTGGCTTGCCAACCCACACCCAGCGCCATACCCGACGCATCATCTTGGAATGAGGTGCTGTCAGAGCCGTCTGTTTTCTCGTAGTAATCAAGCTCGCCGGAATCGATAGACACGTAATCCGCTCTCAACAGCAGATGACCATCGAGTGATTCAATCGGAATACGCGCTTCGATTGGCACTTGGTTGGATGAGTTACGCCCATCACGCGCACTGTAATCCCAACCAATAAGTACATGACCATCACTGCGATCATGGAGCGTATCGATGTCCGACTTAACATTGCGCGTTAGCCAGTAGTCATCGGCTGTGTCATACAACTCACGCAAAGTAAGCGTCTCTAGACTTGCTTCATCTGGTTTTTCACTTTTTTCAATTCGATCACTGTTCAGTGCCTGACGTCCGCGCTCTTCCGCTAACGTCCATTGCTGATTATCCATCGCAATAGACATGCTGTTTCGATACGCCAGAGCGTCAGCGTCCTGTGTATCATCGAGCAAGCGGTTCAGGGTGTTCGCATCATTGCGGTAACCAAGTTGATTGAATACCGAAGCAACCGTCATCAGCTGAGCAGCATTCAGCGTATCGCGTTTCTTATTCAAGATCAGATGCAAGTCGTGATAGGTTGCCTCATCTCCACTCAGGGCGCTGGCTTGCAACAACCCTACCTGAGCTTGCGTCTTGAATGGTTCAGGTTTTGATGAGATACGTTCATACAAAGCCATTGCTTGCTCTGGCTGTTGATTCGCGAGTAACAAATCCGCTTGCGCTAAAATACGACGTGTTTTGAGTTCATCAAATTGCAGCGCTTCAGATGCACTGACTGCTTGCTGGTCTTTACTCAACGCCAAGCCTTCGTACCATTGGGCGAAATCGTCAAACTGATTCAAGCTCACCATCATACTGCCGTAAGCGAGTTTTTCGTCGGTAGTCCATTTGCTTGAGGGGCGAATACTTTGATAAATACGCTGCGCTTCATCGACCTTTTCAATCTCTACCCAAGCACTCACAAGCCTTGCTAGAGGTTGAACTTGCCCAGCATATTGAGACTCAAGCGACGTCAACATGGAAGTGACAGTCTTTGGTGAGGCCTGATAACGCGCGGGTAAATCTTGTAAATCAGCATTGAGCTTTAAGCGTGTAAGGTTACGCTCCATGGCAGGGGTAACTTCGCGTTTCGGCACACTTTCTAACTCAGAAATTGCCGCATCTACTTTAAAATCTTGAGCGAGGTACAAGGCATAAGCGAACTTCATTTCCGGATCAGTGCTGTTCGTCGCCCATTCAGACATCAGTTTGTCGGCACGACGTTTATCCCCCATAGAGCGAACAACATCAGCAATATCCAGTCTCAACCACGGCGATGTTGGTTTTAGCTCAATCAATTCTTCCACTGCAGATTGCATACCTGCTTGGTCATCTTTCGCTATCGCAATGCGCAATCTCGCCAGAATGATCTCAGATTGAATGCCATTGATTTTCTCAGACACCACCTGTTTTTGTGCTGGAGAAAAACGCTGTGCAAGTGAAGCCGCACCCGCCCAATCCTGCTGCTCAATACGAACATCGAGTCGTCCACGTAAGGCAGATCCGTTCAACGCTTCAAGTTGTAGTGCTTGGATATAAGCTTTATCTGCTGCAGCATAATTCTTTTGTGCCAAGTAAAGCACCCCTAAAGAGGTAAAGGCATAAGGCTGTGTGTTATCAGACTGAATGGCTTTACGGTAAAGGCTTTCTGCTTGTTTAAACTGCCCTTTCTCAGCCAGTGCATCACCTTGATCCAAATAGGCCCAATATTGCGAGGTTTCAATCAGAGTGGCCCATTTCGAAGCACTATCTGGGTCTTTGTCTAGCTGCTGTGCACGTTCAAAATACTCAAGCGCCTTTTGTTGCTGACCTTTACGCAGATATACCTTGCCCATACCACCCAATATTTCTGGGTCGTTCGGACGCGTCGTCATCGCATAGCGCAACTGCTTCTCGGCTTGCAAGGTTTTGTCTTCATCCAGCAGTTTGAGACCTTTCAATTTAGCAAGATAGGTTGGGTCCTTACGCAGATCTTGCTCGGTTGCCCAGCGCTTATTCGCGCCTTGGTTAGCTCGTTGTATCTCAAGATCTGATGGATAGTAACTCGCTAAAATCGCGTATTGTTGAACCACTTGTTCTGAGATAGGCAGTTGATCGAGAGCACGCAACCAAGATGTTGCCGCACTGCTGCCAATGACTGGCGCTAAAGCGAGTTTTTTGTAAGTATCCAAAATCCATGGGTCAGCTGGATTCTCTTTGCGGATATGATTCGCCAATGCGAGTTGAAACTGAGGCACACCCGGGTAATCTGCATTTAAGCGCTCTAAACCTTGTTTTACTGTCTGCCAACTTCCATCAAGATTGCTTTGCAGCTGAAGAAACTCTAACTGCAATGCAGCAGAAGGCATGCCGTTTGGAAAAATGACTTTATACGCTTGGATGGCTTCTTCGTAACGGCCAGATTTCGCTAGCAGCTTAGCTCGTTGGTAATCGCCTTTCTTATCTCCTTGAAGAGACATGATGGCAGCCAAGTCTTTGGCTTGTGGAGAATTTGGCGCTTGTTTAGTTAAACGTTGAAACGTCTGCTTCGCCAGCTCAGGTTGCTTACGCTTTAAGTACATATTGGCTTGGTAATACAAACCAATCGGGTTGCCTTCCTCAATAGCAAACAAACGCTCTAACGTACTTTCAACAATGTCGTCGCGTCCTATTGCATCCGCCAGTTTCAGTTGTTCAACCAGCCACTCCACCGAGTTTACCCGAGCAAGAGATGTCGAGAACTGGACCGTTTCAACTGGTTGGTATACTGCGGCTAACTGCGCTTTGCTAAGCGGTTTTGAGCTAAAACTTTGAGCATAAACAGGAGGAATCCCGCTCGCCATCATGGCCACCGAGATCAACCACGAAGCACGTCTTGTTATTGGCATTGCTCGCTCCATGCAGGCAACAGTTCACCTTGCTCGCCAAAGCGATAGCGCGCCTGATGCCAGCCTAGGCCAAACAAGCTCAAAACATTGTCGTAGTAGTGGTCGTTTCTGTCCGAGATAAGCTCTTGCTGCGCTCGGCTTGCTTGTGCTTTGAGCAGCTTAGACTCACCAGACGCCGCCAACAAAGGCAAAGCAGCGGCAGAAAATCCTGCACTGCCAACTTGAGTGTATTCACCCGTTTCTGTATTCACTTCTCGTGGTGGTGCGCCGAGCGCTTTAGTCGCTGCGACAAAGGGCTGCATTTGCTGAATCAGCTGAGCTTTTTCTGCGACTTGGTCATCAAGCATACCCGCCCATAAGTAGGTACGAATAGCGTTGTAACTGCCAATTGGCCCAGTCACCGAATCGCCACTGTACTGGCCTTGTCTGAGCGTTGCCCAATCAGGGCTGAAACCTTTTGGCATGGTTTGCATTAGCATTTGCGCGCTTGCTTTATACATATCATCCCATGAATATTGCGGATACAGAGCTTCCATTCGCGCAATCAGCTGTAATGGCACATAGCTCGGGTTCACACGGTAGCGATCACCAAACTCAAATCCTGTTGGTGCAGGCAGCAACACGCTACCAACGCCATCAATCGACACGGTTTCTTCACGCAAAATTCGACTAGCAAGCAGATGACCAAGCGATTGGTAGTAATAGTTATCCCACAATCGACCTGCTTCGACCAAAGCGTAAGCAATCCAAAGGTCGGAATCCGATGCTGCATTGGTATCTAACACACCAAAACTGCCGTTCGCTTTTCTGCCCCATAACCAAGCTGGCAATCTTGCCGTAAGGTCGCCACCAGCTAAATGCACTTGAGTCCAGTTTAATACCTCGGCAAAGGCTTTTTGATCATTGGCAACCAAAGCAAAGAACAACGCATAGGACTGGCCTTCCGATGTGGTGATCATGCGTTCATCGCTGCCATCCACGACTCGACCTTGTTCGATGTAAACCGACTTAAATGTGTCCCATTGTGGCCAGTCACACGTGTTTGCCCACAGCTGAGGAGAAGTCAGTAGCATGATAAGTGCAATCAGCTTTTTCATTCCTCTTCCTCCTCAGTTTTCTCTAAACGTTTTGCAGCAACCTGGCGCAGAACACGCCAAAGCACAATAGTCACGATCACCATCAATAGCGCAGCAAAGCATGCCACGATAATTGGATGATTTGAGAAGTGGAACCACACTAATTGCCACACTGGCAGCTCACCCACAAAGTAGTGAGAACCAACGTTATAGCTCGCGACTTCATCGTTTCTTAGCGTCACTACAGAGCCAAACATATGCTCCACTTTGCCCGAATCCGCAAGTGCTTCATCAACCGTAGCAAAATCAGCAGGATGAGCAGCCATGATAGACACTAAACTGCGATTATTTGTGTAAGGTGATTCCATACCATAAATCGCAGCAAAGGAGCCGCCTGCTTCCACTGAAACATAATCAGCTGGCACTTGGTTAGCATCGCTTGGGTTCATCCAGTTCATACCAAGCTGCTGTTCATTCTTGCTCGGTAGACGAATTTGGCGCTCGCCTGCTTCAACCACCAGATTCACTTGGTCTGGATCGTTCGCCGCTTCTTCTAATGAACGCACCACACCAATGCTCAAGATATCTTTGTCTTTTAGCGCTTGTGCATCCCACTTATCGGTCAACAATACTTGGATGCCTGGGTAGCCAGAATCGCCGCCCAAAGAGCCCATCACATTCAAGAAGGTTTGCAGGGCTTCTTTTGGTGCGTTTTTTGGCACCACAACAGCAGTTTCAGACAGATCCGCCATACGTGTGTACGGGAAGCCAGATGTTGCGAACGCACGCATGTTTGGCATTTCGATGTAATGCGGGAAGCCGCTAAAGTCGACCGTCGAGTCGCCATCAACCACTGCATATTGCTTGCTTGGTTGAGTCACCTGACACAAGCCATCAGTGACAGAAGCAAAACCAAATTCAAAATCGATCTGGTTTTTGCTGCCCACTTTGAATGCAGGAATACGTACACGGTCGTCGCTGCTAAGAATGCTGTCATCCAACAATGGCACACGGACGCGGTTAGAGTCGCCACCTTGACCCGCAGTGGTCAAGTTAAAGGCTTCGATGAACTGGTCGTTAATGCTCAACGTCAGACGGGAGCCAGAATGGTCTTCCGTCGGCGGTGAGTAACGGTAGTTCAGATCCATTGGAATACCACGGCTCTGCCAAGTAAACAGATCTGGTGGCAAACGTAGGCTCACGCTGATAGGCGGTGGTGTGCGACCTTCCACTTGCAGCATGCTCTTTTGCTCAACCAATTCAGACAACGCAACCGGGCGATCTGTGCTCACCCAATTTGGCGCATCGTAAGGCACGCGAGGTTTGATTTGCTTCACCTCGTTGATCTTGGCAATGGGTCCGGTGAGAATTTGGTTACCCAATGCCAAGCCTCGTACCGCGGTGTTTAGGTCAGCACTATCACGACCAATCACCAGCAATAACTTCACGTATGGGTCGGTTGGATGGGTGATCACCTGTACACGCGGGCCATCCGTATCTGGGAAGTCTTTTAGGAATTCAGGTTTGTTGTCGTTGGTGATAAACACGACGGCGTTGCGCTCTGGCAAAGTGTCGAAGCTCAGAGGGAACTGCGCACCGCGCCAAGCCGCTAAAGAGCCGAAGTAGGAACTCAAAACACCCGCGGCTTTCACTTCGTCTAAGTCATATTTATCGCCCATCACAACAGGCAGATTAAGTTGGCTAAAGTCACGAACATCAAAGAAAGGCGCTGGCAGTAAGCTCAAGTCGCTTTCTAGTTGCGTTTTTTGCACAAACATTTCGATGCGGCTGCTTTGGCTGATCTCGGCCCAAATACTGGAATCATTCGGGTTGGCACAGTCTTTTTGAGTATTGCCAATCAGCTCAAAACGAATTTGGTTGTAGTTACTGAAGTAACGCGTATCCAGCGGCATAGAAAGGCTGAGCTTTTTACCCTGCTGGCCATCAACGATAGACGCCACGCCCATCAACTCGTTGTTCAAGTACACTTTGACGTGCGATACCAAGGCAAGTAACGCTGGCGAAGGCGTAATATCAAAGTACAACGTGGCTTTTGAAACCACCTCATCAAGGCGAGAGCCAAAGCCAACATAAGCGTTCGCTTCACTGCCTTGAATCGCAATTGAGCCGCTATAGCCCAATTGACTAAATGGAACAACTCGCTTAAAGACGGTGGCATTTTCTGCGTCTTGTTGCTGAGCTTGAGGTTCCGACAATTGCTGTTTTACTTCTTGTGCCGCGAGACTGCCCGACATACACATCAGAGTGATTGCCGTCGTCAACGCTGTTAGTTTTTTATTATTTAGCATGACTTGTGGTCCTGATTGGGACATAGCGAGGTCGAAGTGACCAAATAAATTCGATACAAAATAAAAGTGCATCCACACTGACCACGACAAATTTCGGGCAGTATTGTAGCAAGCGCTTGTATCCATTAAAGCCGACTTGTAGAACGGCTTGCATACTCGATAGTGGCTTATCTGCTTGATAGCCTTGTTGCCATTTCGCCCATGTATCTGCTCGTGCAAATGTACATTGGACGTATTGGATTTGTTGTTGATGCGACAATTCATTGAGTTGCATACCGAACATGCCTTTATGAGCATAGGCAACCGTCATTGGAAACACGAATTCTTGCCCGCCACGATTCAGAATCACTTCGAGTGACTGACCGAGTAAGTACTGGCAAGTTTGTTCGTCAACACCATCGATTTCGATGCGGACGCCCCCTAATGAAAAGTCTTTCATCTGAGCTTGAATCAAATGCCCAGAGTGCAATCTCACCGCAACAGGAATTGCCACCTCGACGCGGTGATCTTTTCGTACCTGTTTCGCTTCTACCGCAACCGCGACCGCTGCACCTAAGATCAGCAAGTTGTATATCGTCCATACTAAGTTCACGATGACAGTGCCGACCTCATCTTGGGGCCCCCACCCCATTCGATACAGACCCACGGCAAAACCAAGAATATTCAGTGCCACGAGCACCAAATACGGTCGAGAGATCACCCAGTCGTAATGCGATTTTTCAACTAAGCCCCCTTTCGCCGTTACATTGAATGTCCCTTTATGAGGCGCAAACAAAGCGACGGTGGTTGGTCTTGCGATGTACCAAGCAAGCACGGTTTCATACACTTCTCCCCAGAAGGAGTAACGATAGTCACCCTGCATGCGTGAGTTGGTCATACTGGCGTGGATCATGTGCGGCAAAACGTACAGGATGATCGCCAATGCTGGTGCGTAGATGACGTAAGAGTGCAGCAACAAAAACGCCAGAGGTGCAATCAAAAACACAATACGCGGTATACCGGATAAGAAATGCAGCATGGCATTGACGTAACAAAGCCGCTGCGACAACTTCAGCCCCTTACCGGTGAGCGGGTTGTCGACCCTGAAGATCTGCGCCATGCCCCTCGCCCAGCGAATACGTTGCCCTACGTGTGCCGATAAGGTTTCTGTCGCTAAACCCGCTGATATTGGCTGCTTAAGGTAAGCAGAGCGATAGCCCAATCGGTGCATGCGCAGTGACGTGTGTGCGTCTTCCGTTACGGTTTCAACTGCAATACCACCCACTTCTTCAAGCGGTTCACGGCGCAAAATGGCGCACGATCCACAGAAGAAAGTCGCGTCCCACAAATCGTTACCATCTTGAATCAACCCATAAAACAAGTTGCCTTCATTAGGCACATTACGGAAGTTCGATAAGTTACGTTCAAACGGATCCGGAGAGAAGAAGTGGTGCGGAGTTTGAATCAGCGCCAGCTTCGGATCTTTGAGGAACATCCCCATAGTCAGCTGGAAGAATGCTCGAGTTGGAATGTGGTCACAGTCGAAGATCGCCACAAACTCACCATCCGTCTGCTTTAACGCATAGTTGATGTTCCCTGCTTTGGCGTGCTCGTTAGTCGGCCTACGAATGTAGTTAACCCCTACACTCTTTGCGAAGTCACGGAAGCTGTCTCGTTTACCATCATCGAGAATGTGAATTTTCAATTTGTCTTTTGGCCAGTCCACACCCATTGAGGCGTACACCGTCGCTTTAACCACATCGAGATCTTCGTTGTAAGTCGGAATCATCAAGTCGATGGTTGGCCAAGTCGATTGATCTTGTGGCATCGAAACTGGCTTACGGTTAAGCGGCCATATATTCTGGAAGTAACCCAGCATCAACACGATCCAAGAATAGGTTTCTGCCAAAAGCAAAATACCCCCTAAGATCAGTGCAATAGGATCGTCCCAGTTTAAGGTTGATGAGTAACGCCACCAGAGATAACGGCAAGATGCTGTCACCGAAAGAATGATGAGCAACATGGTCGGAAAGCGCCCCGGCATGCGTCGCACCATCATGGCAAGTGCCCACAATAAAAGCACAAATACAGTCTGTGCCTGATAGCCGAATGGCACGGTAAAACAGAGCAACGCGAGCAACACCACGAGGAACAGCAATGCATAGTTCAATGCCATCGCAGACTTGCTGGCTTTCATGCGTTCACGAACTTCAGGATCTTTAACTTGGTTGGCCGTTTGTTCTAACCAACGAACACTTTTCGCCACCAGCTCAAACGGCAAGTAAAAAGCATTGCGGATTTTCTCAGCAAGATGCATCACGACACCACTGGCTTGATGAGACCAAGCAGACGCCACACTTTGCTTAAAACACAGTAACCAAACGCTCTGAACAACAAATCGAATCGGGTCAAACAAGCGAGGAGCGGCATAGTTAACTTGTGGGAAATAGACCAGAGGCAGCTTCCAAGAGGGAACACCAGAAATCACAGGTTTTAGGAAAACAAAGCTCAATGAAAACCAAACAGAAAGCACAATGTTACCCAACCAATTGGTTTTGCACTCCCAAGCTTGCTCATACGCCTGCTTGTGCGACTGAAATTGATCGACTATCCAACTCTGGAAGATAAGATTGAGGCTACGCATGCACTAGCCCTGAGAAGTTGCAGCGGCAAGCGTTGAAACGCACCAAAATGCCAAAGACTGGTAATCTTTCGCTGCTTGGCTCGTCGGAGAGTAATGCTGAACGGTCGTCAAATTGGCGGCGCATTCAGCCAATGCCGTATCACGGTGCATGAGAACAGGCACTAACGACGCTTGAAGTTCCTTCTTAAACACCAGCATGAAATCTCGACCAATCTCAGTCTCAGGCTGATATTGATTAAGAATGTAACGCAGCTTACCAGACTCAACTAGGTTACTGATTTGAGACGAGTGTCTAAGCGCCGTTTGTAACGCTGCGTAGTTCATTGCATCAGCGTTAATAACCACAAACACCATGTCCATCGACTCAACAAACGCGTTCATTTCTGGAGTCATGAGGTAAGACATATCACCGTGGAACAACTGCCATTGCTCTGCATCTGTGACTTGCAAGGTTGAACGACCAAGCGCTTGAAGGAATTGATAAGATTGAGCGAACTGCCCCTTTTGGTCGGCATCCAATTCGCCAAATGGCAGCAACAGAGCGCCTTGCGGGCTTTGATACCCGGCCTCTACCCAAGCATCGCCAGACAACACACGTGCAGCCCAACCGTCTCGCTCTTCATAAGGAAGACCAAGGTGAAGGCGTAACAGATTCTCAGGCACTGCGTCGATCGCAAGAACCTGCTTGTTAATTTTGACTAAAGCTTGAGCCAAGTTTGCGGTTACCGTGGTTGCTCCACACCCGCCCCTCAGGCTAACAAAAAGAAGGCGCTTCATATCGCTTCCGTTTCAAGACCTGCTTGTTTGTTTTTGATCCCAGTTCCACTGTCTTTGGTCGGTTGAGATTGAAAAACCAACCATTTACTTTTCACATTGAGATACGACTCGTTTTCTGTCGTCTCAACATATTGATGCTGAGTTAAGTCATATGAAGAGTAGATCGAATTAATGTCTTTTGCTGGCTCTGTCACGACATCTTTCCACGTTATCCACGCATCTGATAAAGCGCTAAGACACTCCTATCTTGCTTAAATTTTTATCAAATACGATGCTGAAAATTTGACGCACCTAACCCGTGCATCACATATTTATAGAATGAGAAAAAATGTGAACAACCTAAGTCATTGATCACATGATTATTAAATTCCTAAATGATGTTTGGCTTCAGAAACTGAGATTATGAAGATGAGTTGTAATTATCCGTTTACGACATATAAGCCAAAATTATAGTCAAACTATAAACATATTAGTTTGCAAATGCATAATTTTAAACTTATAAACATCAAGGCAGATAATGCTATATCTAATTTTATTTTTGATCAATTTCGTTTAATATCTTTGCGTCATTTTATTGTCACATTGGCACTTTTTTCTGTAACGTTTTACATACAGCGACAGCTTAAAGACAAAGAAAGATGAACATAACCAACTGATTAAAAGGCTATTTTGATGTCATTAATAAACGGTCTATCCGCAATTACCAGTGAACGAGAAAATCGATCTGTATACGTCAATTTATTTTCTCACAAACACATGACAATTGATTTCTTAATTAGTGCATCAAGCCAAAATTACAACACTTCACTTACAAGTTTCACCAATAAAGAAACTTTCCTTTCCGGTCTAAACCGCGAAGCATCACAAAAATTCAATGACTTATCTGATAGTTATCTTGATAAGATCTACTTCATAAGTAATAAAAGTCAAAAAAAGAAGTTAGACCCAATTAATCTTGCCAAAGACATTCACAAAATAAATATTAGTAAGAACTCTAACTATATTTTGTTTATTCCCGACTCGATTTTATCTCACTGCAGCGACAAAGATGTAGGCATATTCCTAAGAACAATAAATGAATTCGCCCATAAAAAATCGCTCATTATCAATATATGTATCTATGGTCATTTGGCGACATCGATACTTAAGCCTAAGTTGTTGACGAATAATCAATACCTTGCTGGTCTAGCGACAATGAGCGCATTAGATGAAACACGATACAGTTACTTTGTCGACTTTTGGTCCAACAAACATGGAGTGAAATCAGAAGAGGAATACATCCTATCTTTTGATGAGAACGGCCACTTGCTCGCGACACCATATGAAAAGTTGCAAACGAACGACGTTACAGAAGACAAAGCCGATAGCGAACGACTTTACATAACAAAAGAAGCCCTGGGTGACAGCACAAAAGTGCCAAGAGGAATGCACCTAGCAGAAAATAACCAACAGCTATTGGAGATGTTAGACAGCCCTAGAGCATCGACGATCGTTTTCAACTGTTCAAGTCAGAGCGAAGTGCAACAGTTGGCATTGGATTGCTACCGACTGCGCACAAAAGCGGGCAGACAACTCAAGCTCGTGATCAGAGAAACACAACAATGTTTACGATACGCGGATGAAAAGTTTTTGCTTCGTGCTGGTGTAAATCTGATTTCACCAGTGCAAGTGCCTCAGATGCGCTTTATGACTCAGGTAGAGGCTATACAAGGGCAAATGCTGACGCGTGCATTGCCTCAAAGCTTAGAGGCCTTACTAAAGTACGACGTTAAATTTGGCAGCAAAGGCTACCTGCATAACAGAGACTTCAGTCAATACTGTACAGATGTGATCGCCAGTTCGAGCCGTTCTAACGTCAACTTTGCTCTGATTAAGTTGAATTTGCTACCGGGAATGAGCCCTGAAGAATGCCTTCGTTTGTGCCACATCCGACGAGATGGTGATGTCGTCACCGCTTGTAACAAAGCACTGTACGTTTTGTTCAGTGCTATCCGTCATAACGACATCGATGTTGCACTCAATAATATTTTCGAGTTTCCACCTCGAGATTTGTTTCACTCAACGCGCACCTTCGATACCCATTACGATATCGAAGCTGAACTAAAATACATCCTAGAGGATGAAGTCAGCATCTCCGAGGAGGTATCAAGCTTGACCACAGAGAAACAGATTTTCGCGGTAACGAAAAAGCCTATGATCGAGGTACCTGCTTTGTTCGCAGTTAGGAAAGCCATCAACATTAAGGAGCAGGAATGAACATTGATGACTTTATGCTCACCGTAGGCATTAGCCTTTGCGTAGGATTAGTCCTTGGCTACTTTCTACGTGATGCAGTCAACGCGATAAAGCGACTCTACGATAGATACTTAAAACGCGCGCAATACTTTGAACAAGATCTTTCTGTAAACAAAAACAAGAAGCTTAAGTGATGACTTCACACTCTAAACAGCCCGCTCAGTTCACAATTGGATTGGGTTGGTGGAACATTTATTTTATTGCCAAAGTTGCCCTCTTCCTCCAAGGGATCATCGATTTCCATCCGTTAGAAAACTTTGCGCTCTTGCTCTTTATTCTATTACCCGTGCCAGTAAGAGCATTGAATGTCCTGCGGCATGTTATCGCAGTGATCATCGCTGCATGGCTACTGCATTATGACTCTTTCTTACCTCCGTTAGAGCGATTATGGGCTCAGGCGGGTCAGTTGATGCAGTTTGAGTTTAGCTATCTTGTCGAACTCATGGGACGCTTCATCTCGGTGCAAGCATTGCTTGGGTTGTTTGCTTTGTGCGCAGCGTATTTCATCCTGAGTAAGTTTTTACGTGTTTCTGTATTCGTTGTCATCGCAATGATTTACGTCAGCATTCCAAAAACGCCACAGAGTTCAGTCACCGTTGAGACAACTCAGCCTGCGCCACCAGCAACTACGGAAGTGGCGGAAACGACACAACCTCAAGTTACAGAAATCAACGATGAGTCGCTCAACAGTATGACCGCCGATTTCTTTGCGAAAGAAGCGTCACGACGTGTTTCGTTCAGCCCTGACAGTGCACAAGATGCTCCGTTTGATTTGCTGTTCTTGAGCATCTGTTCCGTCGCTTGGGATGACATTGAGATTGCTGGTATGGCTGATCACCCGTTGTTCAAAGAGTTTGATGTCATGTTTGATAACTTCAGCGCGGCGACATCCTACAGCGGGCCTGCCGTTGTTAGACTGCTGAGAGCGAGCTGTGGTCAACAAGAGCACAGTAAATTGTTCGAGCCTGCTCCGAAGCAATGTTACTTGTTCGATAACCTGAAAGATCTCGGCTTCAAAGAAAATCTGTTGATGAACCACAACGGTGTGTTCGATAGCTTCTTGGAACTGATCAAAAAAGATGGCGACCTAAAAACGAACTTGATGTCTCAAGAAGGGTTCAAGCCTTATCAAAAATCATTTGATGGCTCGTCAATCTTCCGTGACAAACAGGTGCTTGATGATTGGTGGCAACAACGAATCAAAAGCGATGATGAGAAAGTCGTTGCGTTGTATAACACCATTTCATTGCATGATGGTAACCGCATCATCAATGCCAATTCGACAACGTCTATGGTGAGTTACAAGAAACGTCTAAAGAACCTTCTTGATGATCTTTATTCGTTCTTCCAAGAGCTTAAAGCTTCTAAACGAAATATCGTTGTTGCTTTAGTGCCAGAGCATGGCGCCGGTATGCGAGGAGATAGAATGCAGATTTCAGGCATGCGTGAGATTCCGGCACCAACGATCGTTCACACTCCTGTCGGAATTAAAGTCTTCGGCGAAGGTATCCAACGCCAAGGCGATACTAAGCACGTTAAAGCGCCATCAAGCTATTTAGCGCTATCGCAATTGGTATCGAATATTCTTGAGCAAAACATTTATGAGAAGAAATCCTTTAGTCCGGATGAGTTAGCAGGAAACCTACCAGAAACACAAGTGGTCGCGCAGAACTCTGGCTCAACGGTGATTGAAGTAAATGGTAAGTACTACGTCTCGTTAGATGGTTCAAGTTGGATTGAATATCCTAAGTAAAGCTCGACGTAGAGTAACAATCTGAAATTAAAGTGAATAAAGGCTGGGAATTTCCGGTCTTTATTTTGTCTGGAATTTATCAAACCTCTCATTTCTACGATTGTTTCATAGGCCCAAATGAGTAAAAATGAATCAATACTATGCACTTAAGGGAATAGCACATGCCAATTGACTCATTGATCACCATCGGTATTTTCGTTGCTCTAGCCATCATCCTCCTCGCGTCTGCGATTAAAACCGTTCCTCAAGGCAACAACTGGACAGTTGAACGCTTTGGGCGCTACACCCACACTCTTAAACCAGGTTTGAACTTAATCATTCCGTTTGTCGATAGAATCGGTCAGAAGATCAATATGATGGAACGAGTTCTCGACATTCCAGCTCAAGAAGTCATTTCTAAAGATAATGCGAATGTCGTTATCGACGCAGTCGGCTTTGTTCAGGTTATCGACGCAGCCAAAGCAGCCTATGAAGTAAACGACCTAGAGCATGCTATTCGTAACCTTACGTTGACTAATATCCGCACCGTACTTGGTTCAATGGAACTGGACGAAATGCTCAGCCAACGTGACATGATCAACACCAAGCTTCTCTCTATTGTTGACCAAGCGACTAACCCTTGGGGTGTTAAAGTGACACGTATTGAGATTAAAGACGTTCAGCCACCCGCAGATCTGACTGCAGCGATGAATGCTCAGATGAAAGCAGAGCGTAATAAACGTGCAGAGATCTTAGAAGCTGAAGGTGTGCGCCAAGCAGAAATCTTACGCGCTGAAGGTCAAAAACAATCAGAGATCTTAAAAGCGGAAGGTGAAAAGCAATCTGCGATCTTACATGCAGAAGCCCGCGAACGTGCGGCGCAAGCGGAAGCAAAAGCAACTTACATGGTGTCAGAAGCCATTGCTAAAGGTGACGTCAAAGCAGTGAACTACTTTATTGCTCAGGGTTACACTGAAGCATTGAAGAGTATCGGCCAAGCAGAAAATGGTAAGATTATCATGTTACCGATTGAAGCAACTGGACTCATGGGCTCCGTTGCTGGTATCGCAGAGATGTTCAAACAAAGTAAAGACTAAGGTCTACTTATGGATTTATTTAGCCTATTGGAAGGCGTTACGTTCTGGCATTGGATTGCGTTTGGCTTTGCTTTGCTAGCGATCGAGCTACTCGGCACTGCTGGCTATTTCTTATGGCTTGGCATATCGGCGCTTATCGTCGGAACCATTTTGTCATTCTTGCCCATCAGTTGGCAGATGCAATGGTTAGCTTTTGCTGCTTTCAGCTTGATGACAACGTGGCTGTGGTGGAGAAAGCAATGGTCGAAAGATCGTAAGAGCGACAGTGCGCGCGATCTTAACCAAAAGCAGAAGCAATTAGTCGGCAGTATTGTGACGCTAGATGAAGACTTCACTGTGGGAATGAACCGCTTACGAGTGGCAGATACTACTTGGTCTGCTGAATCAGAACACGATTTACCAGCAGGAACTCGAGTCGAAATTATCGCCGTTGAGGGTATTATTCTTAAGATCAAACCAGTTTCTCGCTGACTTGTGTCAAAATAATAGGGTGCAAAGCACCCTATTTCATATCTATTCAAACTACTTCTTTTATTTCATTCACTTATTTAAATTAACCACAAAAATTAAGTGATATAAATATTATCAGCATACTCTCTTTTTCTACTCTTACTCAATTATTCAAATTAAATAATTCAGACACATAGAAAAATATAATTCCTTTTTCGAAATCTAAATTTATTTTAAAAAATAAAACACTGTTGAATTTAATTTTGATCTTTCTAGGTCTCTATACATACTTAACGCATAAGCATGTCAATTAAGTGCTTATATTTTTTTAAGGTAAGTAAGAGGAAGTACTATGAAAAAGACAATGATGTTGTTCGCTGTGGTGTTGTTCTCATCAAGCGTGTTTGCCTACTCAGGCTCAAACGGTAACAGCGCTACAGGGCCTAACGTGCAATGCTATCTACCAGATGGGACGAGCGATTATATGCCAATCGTCTTATGCCAACATCAAAATGGTACGATAAAGAAATAAAACAATTCTAACTTTAAATTGAAAGATCAATTAATTATTCAGCCTAAGCTGGAAATTTAATGAGTGAGAGGATTCACCATGAAAAAGATTGCTGCTTTATTTATCGCGTGCTTTATTTTTGCATCTCCAATTTCTTTAGCACAAAACTCAGCGGGACATGCATTCGGTGCCGGCGTAGATTGCACATTTAGTGATGGTACAGTAAAACACCTACCACGCGAATTATGCACAATGTACGGTGGTACATTTAAATAATTAACGTTATCAATGGTTTTAACGAAGTTTATCTATTTTACGGGGATAAACTTCGTTGGCCATTAAATGAAAAAACTTAGAACTTGTAGAAGTCAGCACCGATAAATGCATCCCACCCTCTTTGCCATTCCGCTTTGATCATTACTTCTTGAGGCTGACCTGCACATTGGTCAGTATAACGAGTACCTTGGATACCTTTTTCAAACGCTTTGAAAGGATCACAGTACTCTGCTTTACCTTCTTCATAGCCCGCCTTGTAGGATGCTTCGTCAAAAGAAACACTCTCTTTTAAGTTCGCTAAAACATCGTTGTCGTAGCGGTAGCCATTTGAGCCAAACCGTTCACCTTGCCCATACCAATACTCGGCTGGAGTTTTAGGGGCAGTGCTGCAAGCTTGAAGGGAGAATAATACAAATGGAATGATCAGTGCTTTCTTCATGGTTAGCTCCTTGGTCTCTGAGACAAAAAAAGCTGAGCGTATGCTCAGCTTTTTAGACACTATATGGTGTATTCAGTTCGCTTATTTAACTGAGAACGGAATTGCTAGTACTAGCTTGAAATCTTCCTCATCTTGGAACAAGTTAGTGTAACCTGTCCAGTTCGGAGCGTTTGTATCATTGTAGTAGTTAGTGTAGTAGAAGCTGATGTGAGCATCTTTAAGTGCGCCAGCTTGGATTGCGTAGTTTGCAAAAACGCTGTATGCGTACTCGCTAAGGTCATCATAACCTTGAGCAGATGAACCGAAGCCGTATGCACCACTTAGACCTGCACTAAAGCCTTTACCACCGATATCAGAGAAGTCACGAGACACAGAACCAAATACCGCTAGCTCTTCATCGTGGTTAAAGTCAGAACGGTTGTTCCACCAGATTTCGTAAGCACCGTTTGAACCACCGTATTGGCTAGTTAGACGGTAAGACATGTTACCAACGTTTGCTGGGTCACCAGAATCTGCGCCAGTGTATGTCGCTTCAGCACGGTATGAGTACTGACCAGAAGAGAAGCTTGTCAAAAGTGCTAGCTGGTATGCAGTGCTGTCGTACTGTTCGCTATCGTCAACGATGTATAGTTGAGGAGACCAGTATAGACCGCCTTCTGTTGTACCTTTCACTTTAAAGTGAGCGTTCCAACGGTCACCATCAGATAGACCACCGTATGCTGCATCTAGAGAGATACCGTTGTCTAGAGTGTAACGACCACCTACAGAGTAAAGTGTACCTGCGTCTTCACCCTTAGTTGTTCTGAATTCGTAAGTTTCTTTGAACCACGGTGCTTTGTATTCAGTCGCAACAACCAAACCTAGGTCAAAACCACCGATTTTTCCGCCAACTTCACCACCTAGGTAAGTACCAGGAGCAAATGACCAGTTAACACCTAGAGAGCTAGGTACAGATGGTTGGAAGTAACCAAGTTTCGCAGTAGCAGAATCACCTAGTTTGAACTTCGCTGCCGCAGTAGCAAATGAAACGCCGTTGTCTGTACAGTCAGTCCATACATCAGAACATGCGCTGTCTTTCGCTTCTTTATCGTATGGGTTGTTTACACCCCAGAAGTTCATTTCGTGGTCTGCACCACCGTTTTGCCACATGTCGAATGTGCTGTAGATAACAACATCAAGACCAGCAACACCGCCAACATAGCCAGAGTTGAAGCCTAGGTTTGCAAAGATAGAACCGTGGTCTAGGTTCGTTACCTTTTTAGTGTCGTTACCATTTGCATCTACATTGCCACGGTCACGAGCACGCATCCAAAAGTTAAGGTTACCGCTGATAGTCGACTCAGAGAAAAACTCTGAAACTGCGCCAGCGTACTCTGGACCTAATGGATCTTCAGCCATTGCTGGAGCAGCAACTACTGCACCCATCATTGCCGCAGAAAGGGCAGATACTTTAAAAAATTTGTCCATGGAAAAAACTCCTAAAAATGGATATAGCTGTATTTTTCTATCTCACCTTAAGTTGGCCGCCGAAGGAGAGAAGTAAATTCCTGAGTGAACCTCAATATTTCTAAATTGGTTCTTTTTAGTTCCTGCATACACACCGTGTATCCACGCTTCTAAGACTAACTTCGCATCTAAAAACATCCAAATGGAACTTATTTTTTTTCTAAAAAAATATGACCAACGCCAAAGTTCCATATAAGTTGTTGATCCAGATCTTATTTTTAACACCAAAGACACAACAAGCAATTAAGTACTTAAAATACAACTACTTAGATAAAAACAACAAAGCTCAATTTGAAGTTGATCGCAGACTTTGGTCTATAGGAGATGAATCGTTGAAGGGTCGATCCTGATCACTGAAATCACTAAACAGCGGAATTAGGAGGTTATTGAGTGACTTTTTAATTGCAAAGAAAAAGCCCCAACTGACTGGCAATTGGGGCTTTTAGGTATTTTTTATCTTTTTTGAGGGGAGTTAATTCATCAAGTTGAGTAAGTCTTGCTCAGTTTGAATCTCAATACCGAGCTCTTGCGCTTTTGCAAGCTTAGAACCCGCGTTCTCACCAGCAAACAGAATGTCTGTTTTCTTCGATACACTACCCGTTACTTTCGCACCTAGGTTCTGTAATGCTTCTTTCGCTTCTGAGCGACCTAGTTGAGAAAGCGTGCCAGTTAATACGACCGTCTTGCCTTCCAATGGTAATTCAACACCTTCTTGTGGTGCCGCAATGTCAGGCCAGTTGATGCCTTGTTCTAACAAGTCACGAACAACAGCTTGGTTTTTCTCTTCGCCAAAGAAAGTCGTAATGTGTTTTGCCACGATCACACCAATGTCCTGAACTTCAATCAATTGCTCTTCTGTCGCTTGCTGAATCGCATCCAGATTCTTGAAGTGTTGTGCTAGGTTGGCTGCGGTAGCCTCCCCTACTTCACGAATGCCGAGTGAGTACAAAAAGCGTGGCAATGTGGTGAGTTTTGATTTCTCAAGCGCATTGACAACGTTGGTTGCCGATTTCGGCCCCATACGCTCTAGTACGGTTAAGACACCCGCTGAAAGCTTAAATAGATCAGCTGGTGTTTCCACCATCTCACGATCCACTAGCTGCTCAATCACCTTGTCACCCAGGCCGTCTACGTCTAACGCTTTGCGGGAAACAAAATGCTTTAACGCTTCTTTACGTTGCGCCTGACATACTAAGCCACCAGTACAACGTGTTACCGCTTCACCTTCGATACGCTCAACGTGAGAGCCACATACCGGACAAGCCTCTGGGAAAAGGATTTCACGAGCCGTTTCAGGGCGACGCTCTTTGATAACAGACACCACTTGTGGAATCACGTCACCAGCACGACGAATCACGACTTGGTCACCGACCATCACTTGCAAACGCTCAATCTCGTCTGCGTTATGAAGCGTAGCGTTAGAGACTGTTACACCACCAACAAATACTGGTTCAAGTTTGGCTACTGGAGTAATCGCGCCAGTACGACCAACTTGGAACTCAACTTCATTCAGTGTGGTGATTTCTTCCTGAGCTGGGAATTTGTAGGCAATAGCCCAACGAGGAGCACGAGCAACAAAGCCTAAACGCTCTTGAATCGCAATGTCGTCCACTTTGATAACGACACCGTCAATTTCGTAAGCCAAAGCTTCACGGCGAGTAAGAATATCTTGGTAGTATGATTTAACCTCTTCCAAGCTATCGACACGCTTGGTTTCTGGACACATTGGCAAGCCCCACGATTTGATTTGTAAGAATCGTTCGTAGTGACTGTTAGCAAGGGTTGCCCCCTCCACAACGCCAACACTGTATGCATAAAAGCTGAGAGGACGTGAAGCCGTGATACGGGAATCTAATTGGCGTAGGCTACCTGCTGCCGCGTTACGTGGGTTAACAAAAACTTTCTCGCCTTTTTTTCGTGCGTTCTCGTTAAGTTTGTCAAAACCCGCTTTTGGCATAAACACTTCACCGCGCACTTCTAGACGTGTCGGCCAGTCTTTACCTTGTAATTTTAATGGAATGGCGCTGATAGTTCGTACGTTTTCAGTGATGTTCTCACCCGTCGTACCGTCGCCACGCGTTGCCGCTTGTACCAAAACGCCATTTTCATACAGCAGGCTCACAGCCAAACCATCAAGCTTAGGCTCGCAGCAGTATTGTTTAATGGTGTGGCCAACGACACGGTCTTGAGCACGTTTGTGAAAACCATCCAGTTCAGCATCATCAAACGCGTTGTCCAAAGACAGCATTGGCACTTCGTGCGTGACTTGGCTGAATTCAGACAATGGCTGACCACCAACACGTTGACTTGGAGAGTCAACAGTCACCAACTCTGGGTGCTCGGCTTCAATATCCAATAGTTCACGCATCATACGGTCGTATTCTGCGTCTGGAATCTCTGGGTTATCTTCCACGTAGTAACGAACAGCGTGGTAATGCAACGACTCTTTTAATTCTTCTAGTCGCTGAAGTACTGATTCAGACATATTAAAGCCCCGTGTATATTGTTCAATGAGGTTGGGAATCTAAGAAAAAGGGCTCCTAACGGAGCCCTATCATTATTTGGTGTTAAGGTTATGCGCTAGCAGCATTAAACTCAACTATTTGACGTCGATATGAGGCCAATCGATCTGGTGTCATCAAGTTACGTTGATCATCCAAAACGTTACCGCCCATATCGTCAGCGATTTGTTGTGCAATACGCAGCATAAGGTTGAAGTTTTGGTCTGCTTCACCATAGCAAGGTAGCGTCATAAAGAACGAAATACCTTTAGTACTGAATTCAGCTGGGTCACCGTGTTCTAGCGTACCTGGGTGCATCATGTTGGCCACGCTAAATAGCACTTTGCCATTGCCTGATAAATCAACATGACGATGGAAGATATTCATCTCACCGTAAATCAATCCATTTTGCTGCATGCTATCGAACAGCTTAGTGCCGATGAAAGGCTCATCGCCCGCGCAATGAACGTTCAACACAATCACTTGCATTTCAGGTTCTGGTTTTGGCTCTTCAATCACTTCTTCAGCCATTACCGGTGTCGCCTCGACTTCTGGCATAACTGGTACTTCAGGAGCTTCAAAGACTGGTTCAATAATTTCTTCTTCAACAACCGACGACTGTACTGGCTCTTGCAGAACAGGTTCTAATTCGTCTTCGGTTTTCTTCGTTGCGACAAAAGCAGGGATTTCGCGCTCTTCTTTGTGTTCTTTTTCTCTAACATCAAGAACATCATCGATCAGTGGATCAGAGGCAAATTTGTTGTCGAAAGAACTTTCCATCCCAAAGTCAGGCTCTTTACGATCTTTGCGGATGATTTCGAAATCGTCTTCTGGAGCAGGAGCGATTTCACGCTCTTGATCTAGGGAGTCTTTATCCTCTTGGTCAACGTCCAACTTACCAAGCGGCTTGTTACCAAATTTCGCTTTGCCTTCTTTTTTGCTTGTCCACAAACCATGAAATAGCAATGCGGCGATGGCTAATGCGCCAACAACAATGAGTACGAATCGCAATTCCTGCATTATTTACTCTCAATCTACTTGTTCTTACTACTCGCACATCCTTGAGCAGTAACCCAAGTGCAATAAATCCGAATGATGCTTTTACTTTACCAAAACTATATGTAGGTTTAGAACAACTTAATGCAAGAAGTTCCGCTTTTTGTTGTGATTCTTGCCACGATTCCACTTTACAAGACCCAAATTGTTAGGGCATTGAAAGAAATGCATCCACAGGTACAATGAGTTTTCGCTTACAAGAAACAAAATGGATATGAAGTCGAATAATCAGCCTAGAACCGGATTCGGTTACTTCCTATACGGAATTCAAATAGCTCTCTCCCCAGAGATCCGACGTTTTGTCGTCTTGCCGCTGCTTGCCAACATTTTGCTTGTTGGTGGCGCTATCTTCTATTTATTTTCCCATCTCGATGTTTGGATCGAGAATTGGATTGGTAAGCTGCCAGAGTTCCTCTCTTGGCTTACGTACATCTTATGGCCGATATTAGTGTTGACCATTCTGGCCACGTTCTCCTACTTCTTTAGTACATTAGCTAACTTCATCGCTGCGCCTTTTAATGGGTTGTTGGCAGAGAAAGTAGAAGAATCTCTTACAGGACAAAAAGTCAATGACGACGGCTTTGCGGCACTCATCAAGGATGTACCTCGCGTGATGGCCCGTGAATGGCGCAAACTACTTTACGTGTTACCAAAAGCGATAGGTCTGTTTTTACTCTTGCTCATCCCAGCATTAGGTCAAACCGTTGGACCTTTTCTATGGTTTATTTTCACCGCATGGATGTTAGCGATTCAATATTGTGACTATCCATTTGATAACCACAAAGTCCCTTTCAACGACATGCGTTACAAATTGAAACAAAAGCAAGGTAAGGCATATGGGTTTGGTGTGTTGGTTTCTGTATTCACGACTATCCCAATTCTCAATCTTATCGTTATGCCTGTTGCTGTCTGTGGCGCAACCGCGATGTGGGTAACCGAATTTAAGCATCAATAATAGGTGGCTTTTTAAACCAATTGAGGAGGCCGAATGCGCCTCCTCAGTTATTTTGTGGATTTCTTGACCAACCTCATAAGATATAACTTTTTAATCCTTTTCCCTTTTTTTTATACCGCATATTCTTCTATCCATATTCACAAAACGTGTAATGAAGGAACATCACTATGAGCAAGATCTACGAAGACAACTCTCTTACCATTGGTAATACTCCTCTAGTTCGCCTAAACAAAGTGAGCAAGGGTAAAGTTCTAGCGAAAATCGAAGCGCGCAACCCAAGCTTCAGCGTTAAGTGCCGTATTGGTGCAAACATGATTTGGGAAGCTGAAAAAGCAGGCACGCTCAAGCCAGGCGTTGAGCTAGTAGAGCCAACCAGTGGTAACACAGGTGTTGCGCTTGCATTCGTAGCAGCAGCTCGCGGTTACAAGCTAACACTAACGATGCCTGAATCAATGAGCCTTGAGCGTCGTAAACTTCTTAAAGCGCTAGGTGCAAACCTAGAACTAACAGAAGCAGCAAAAGGCATGAAAGGCGCGATTGCGAAAGCCGAAGAAATCGTAGCAAGCAACCCAGACAAATACCTGCTTCTACAACAGTTCAACAACCCTGCAAACCCAGAGATTCATGAGAAGACAACGGGGCCTGAAATTTGGGAAGCAACAGACGGTGAAATCGACGTATTCGTAGCAGGTGTTGGTACGGGTGGTACTATCACTGGTACAAGCCGTTACATCAAAGGGGAAAAAGGCAAAGCCATCACTTCTGTGGCAGTAGAGCCAGCAGAATCACCAGTGATTGCACAAGCGCTAGCAGGCGAAGAAATCCAACCTGCTCCTCACAAAATCCAAGGTATCGGCGCTGGTTTCATCCCTGGTAACTTAGATTTAGAACTTCTAGACCGTGTTGAGCAAGTAACTTCTGAAGAAGCGATTGAGATGGCTCGTCGCCTAATGGAAGAAGAAGGTATCCTAGCGGGCATTTCTTCAGGTGCAGCAGTCGTTGCGGCAAACCGCCTTGCAGAACTACCTGAATTTGAAGGAAAAACGATTGTAACTGTTCTTCCAAGCTCTGGTGAACGTTACCTAAGTACGGCACTATTTGCCGGCATCTTTACCGAGAAAGAGAACCAACAGTAATATGTGGTCAAATCAATTTTTCGTTTAAAAAAGCCCCGTTCAGGGGCTTTTTTGTTGATCCCTGCCCCACCTTTGGTAATATCAGGGTGTTTTATTTTTAGGTTCAAAATAAAGAATCTAAACCAAAAAGGTTTCAGAGTGATTACGCACGCAAACAGTTGCGCAATCACCAAACTTTTGACTAGTATCAGTTCTGACACGCTTTGAACTCTCCCGTGCTAGCGCACAAGGTGTAAAGCAGTTAAGCTAAAACTCAGTCACAAACTAACAAAAAAATACATTTATTGGGGTATATCACATGTACGAGAAGCAAGTAGAAATCACAGCAGAAAACGGTCTTCACACTCGTCCAGCTGCACAGTTCGTTAAAGAAGCTAAAGCATTCGACGCGGACATCACTGTGACTTCTAACGGTAAAAGCGCTAGCGCTAAGAGCCTATTCAAGCTACAAACACTAGGCCTAGTAAAAGGTACTCTAGTTACTATCTCAGCTGAAGGCCCACAAGCTCAGCAAGCAGTTGACCACCTAGTTGCTCTAATGGACCAACTACACTAATTCGGTCTCCTATTTCAGAAGCCATTTTGTGAAAGCAAAATGGCTTCGTTGGAAATAGGCTCAAAACTAAGCTAATACTATTCGTTAGCGCACCCATTATTCTCCCGTTTTATAAAGTTGACCAACTTAAGGTAAGGCTATGATTTCAGGCATCCTAGCATCTCCAGGTATTGCAATCGGTAAAGCACTACTACTTCAAGAAGATGAAATTGTCCTAAACACAAACACTATTTCTGATGATCAAGTAGAAGCAGAAGTTGCACGTTTCTTTGACGCTCGTAACAAATCTTCTGCTCAACTAGAAACTATCAAGCAAAAAGCGCTTGAAACGTTTGGCGAAGAAAAAGAAGCGATCTTTGAAGGTCACATCATGCTTCTTGAAGACGAAGAGCTAGAAGAAGAAATCCTAGCACTTATCAAAAACGACAAAATGTCTGCTGACCACGCGATCCACTCTGTGATCGAAGAGCAAGCAACGGCTCTTGAGTCTCTAGACGACGAATACCTGAAAGAACGTGCAACTGACATCCGTGATATCGGTTCTCGTTTCGTTAAGAACGCTCTAGGCATCAACATTGTTTCGCTAAGCGACATCAATGAAGAAGTTATCCTAGTGGCTTACGACCTAACGCCATCTGAAACTGCACAAATCAACCTAGATTACGTTCTTGGTTTCGCTTGTGACATCGGCGGTCGTACTTCTCACACTTCAATCATGGCTCGTTCACTAGAACTTCCAGCTATCGTTGGTACTAACGACATCACTAAGCAAGTTAAGAACGGCGACATGCTGATTCTTGATGCGATGAACAACAAAATCGTTATCAACCCTTCAGAAGCTGAACTAGAAGAAGCGAAAGCAGTTAAAGCTGCATTCCTTGCTGAAAAAGAAGAGCTAGCGAAGCTAAAAGACCTACACGCTGAAACAACTGACGGTCACCGCGTAGAAGTTTGCGGTAACATCGGTACTGTTAAAGACTGTGACGGTATCATCCGTAACGGTGGCGAAGGTGTTGGTCTGTACCGTACTGAATTCCTGTTCATGGATCGTGATGCACTTCCAACTGAAGAAGAGCAATACCAAGCTTACAAAGAAGTTGCGGAAGCAATGAATGGTGAGTCTGTGATCATCCGTACTATGGACATCGGCGGCGACAAAGATCTTCCATACATGGATCTTCCAAAAGAGATGAACCCGTTCCTAGGCTGGCGTGCAGTACGTATCAGCTTGGATCGTCGTGAAATCCTACGTGACCAGCTACGTGGTATCCTACGTGCATCTGCACACGGTAAACTACGCATCATGTTCCCAATGATCATCTCTGTTGAAGAAATCCGTGAGCTTAAGAAAGCGATCGAAGAGTACAAAGCAGAACTACGCGCTGAAGGTCATGCATTCGACGAAAACATCGAAATCGGTGTAATGGTTGAGACTCCAGCTGCAGCAGCTATCGCACACCACCTAGCGAAGGAAGTTGCTTTCTTCTCTATCGGTACAAACGACCTAACTCAGTACACACTAGCGGTTGACCGTGGTAACGAGATGATTTCTCACCTATACAACCCACTATCACCAGCTGTACTTACTGTGATCAAGCAAGTTATCGACGCTTCTCACGCTGAAGGTAAGTGGACTGGTATGTGTGGTGAGCTAGCAGGTGATGAGCGTGCAACACTTCTACTTCTAGGTATGGGTCTAGACGAGTTCTCAATGAGCGGTATCTCTATCCCCAAAGTGAAGAAAGTTATCCGTAACTCTAACTTCGCAGAAGTGAAAGCAATGGCTGAAGAAGCACTTTCTCTACCAACAGCAGCAGAAATCGAAGCAGTTGTAGAAAAGTTCATTGCAGAGAAAACTCAATAATCAACTAATTCCAATGAGATAGGCGGTTAAAAAAAGTCGTCTATCTCGAAAGATTGGTATACTATAATTCGACAGAATTAAATAAAACGTTAGGAGCATGACACAATGGGTCTGTTTGACAAACTTAAGAAGCTAGTATCTGACGACAGCGCTGACGCAGGTGCAATCGAAATCATCGCACCACTTTCTGGTGAGATCGTGAACATCGAAGATGTGCCAGATGTTGTTTTCGCTGAGAAAATCGTTGGTGATGGTATTGCTATCAAACCTGCTGGTAACAAAATGGTAGCTCCTGTAAACGGTACTATCGGTAAGATCTTCGAAACGAACCACGCGTTCTCTATCGAGTCTGACGACGGTGTTGAGCTTTTCGTTCACTTCGGTATCGATACTGTTGAACTTAAAGGCGAAGGCTTCAAGCGTATCGCTGAAGAAGGTCAAACTGTTAAAGCTGGCGACACTGTAATTGAATTCGACCTAGCTCTTCTAGAAGAGAAAGCGAAATCAACGCTAACTCCAGTTGTTATCTCTAACATGGACGAAATCAAAGAGCTGAACAAGCTTTCTGGTTCTGTTACTGTTGGTGAAACTCCAGTTCTACGTGTAACTAAGTAATTTTTACTTAGCCCAACACGAAAAAAACGCTGCCATTGGCAGCGTTTTTTATTACCTGAAACTTTTATTCCTGAGCGATGTTCATCGCTGCACCCCATTTAACTAAGCAAGCCAAGTGCCGAGCTTGGTCTCTGCTTCGCTTGGGCTAACAACGCAGTAGTCGCATCTTGCAACACTTGTGAGCGTACCATCTCCGTCGATTCTCGTGCGAAATCCGTATCTCGTATCCGCCCTTTTGATTCGGTCACACTTCGGTTCACCGTATTAAGGTTATCCATCGTGCCACTCACCCGGTTTTGGAAGCCACCTATTTCACTTCGATGTGAATCAACATACTTAATTGCCGCATCAATCACTCCAATCGAAAGCTGCGCCCCGCCAACAGTCGACATATCGATGTCGTCCATCGTGACTAAACCACCAGCACTAACATCAAGCTCATCCGCTAAACTGCCCTCTAACGTTACACCTTCAGGTGCATTCAGCGTCGAGGCAAAGAATTGCAGTTCATTGTTTTCAGTCACTGAGGCACTCACTATCGATTGCTGCGCATTGATATAAGTAGCAACTTGCTCGATGCGATCTCCTAGCTTGAGCCCAATAGATTCTGTTTGGGTTTGCCCTTTACTGTCTTGGTATTCAAATTTAAGGGTTTGATTATCTTTAGTGACTCGCCAATCTTTATCAACTGCATCACCAACATAATGCTGCCCTCCCATCTCCGGGATGTGACTGCGCATATTTCGCAGTGTCAGAGAGATAGAGTTGGCATTCGCACCAATATGGAAGCTTTGCGAGCCGTAAGAACCATCAAACAGGTTTTTATCTGCAAATGTCGTCGTGATCGCGACACGATCAAGCTCATCTTGCAGCGCTACGACCTCGTATTGAATACTTTGCCGATCACTTGAGTCATTACTGCCGTTTGCCGCTTGCAGCCCCAGAGAGCGCAAGCGTTGCAATATATCACTGCTCTCATGCAAAGCGCCTTCTGCAGTTTGTGCCACTGAATACGCATCGTGCGCATTTCTCAAGGCGACATCAAGCCCTCTTGTTTGAACATTAAGAGTATTGGAGATTTGCAGACCTGCAGCATCATCACTGGCGGAATTAATCTGATAACCCGAGGTGAGGTTTCGCTGAGACTCTATGTTTTGCTCAGCCGCATGACTGAGGTGCCGCTGCGTCATCATCGCAGTGACATTGGTATTTAAAGAGACCATCTAATCGATACGAACTCCTTGTCACCTGCCCTATTCGGTGTACCTAATGCGTGATTTGAATAAGCAAAAAGCCAGGGGTGAGCCTGGCTTTTGTATCGCGTCGTATTAGGTTGATTAACCTAGTAGGCTTAGCGCTGAGTTTGGCGCTTGTTTCGCTTGCGCAAGGATTGAGCTTGACGCTTGCGATAGAATTTGTGACTTGGTCATTTGAGTCGTTTCTTTCGCGAAGTCTGTATCTTTGATACGGCTCTTCGACGCGTTCACGTTCTCGTTGATGTTATCCAAGTTGCTGATTGCGTGGTTGAAACGGTTTTGGAAAGCACCTAGCTCTGCACGGTGGCTGTCTACATATTTCAATGCCGCATCAATGATTGCCACAGATTCTTGTGCGCCACCAACTGATGTTACGTCGATAGTATCAACCGTTACTTTCTTGCCGTCGCTTAGACCTAGCTCACCAGATAGGCCGCCAGAGAATTCAACGTCGCCTTCAACTTTGTTGTTACCAGCGAAAACTTGCAGTTTACCGTCTTGATCTACTGACGCTTTTACTAGGTCAGTTTGACCGTTGATGTACGTCGCTAGCTCTTCGATATCATCACCCGCTTTCGCGCTGATGTTGATTTCTTGCTCTTGACCAAAGCTGTCAGTCAGGCTGATTTTCAGGTCGTTTTTGCCAGCTTCAACGTTCCAGTTTTTGTCTTTACCGTTTTCAGCTTGGTAGCTCACGCCGCCCATCATTTTGTTGTCTGAGCGCATGTCTTTTAGGTTAAGCATTACTGCTTCACCGTTGTCCGCACCAATTTGGAAAGACTGAGTACCGTAAGTACCGTTAAGTAGACGGTTACCACCAAAAGATGTCGTTTCAGCGATACGGTTTAGTTCGTCGTTTAGTGCCGTTACTTCTTCTTGAATCGCAACACGCTCAGATTTTGAGTTAGAGCCGTTAGCAGATTGAAGAGATAGGTCACGCATACGTTGTAGGATGTTAGTTGTCTCGTTCATTGCACCTTCAGCAGTTTGTGCAATAGAGATACCGTCGTTCGCGTTACGAACAGCCACATCCAGGCCACGGCTTTGTACGTTCAAGCGGTTCGAGATTTGAAGGCCCGCAGCGTCGTCTTTCGCGCTGTTGATTTTGAAACCTGAAGACAAACGCTCCATAGAAGTTTGTTGTGCTGAGTTTGCGTTGTTTAGGTAACGCTGAGCGGTCATCGCTGATACGTTTGTGTTTACATTCACTGCCATGGTGATTTCTCCAATTGATTTTCCGATGTAGCGGTTTCCGACGTCTCGGAAAACCAAGTAGTTCTCTCAAAGTTACTTCTATTAACGACTCGGATTTCAGAAGCTTTAGAAAAAAATCAAAAAAAGTAAATTTGCGAGATTTGGCTAGAGAAGTTGAAGAAAAGTAGAAAAAAAGCCTCAAGTTTCTGCAACTTAAGCCGAGCGCTCTAAATTGAGCAAAGAACAACCAAAAACAGCTAGAAAGCAGTGAGTTAGATGAAAGAAAGGAATGTTTTACCTGGGAGATAGAAAAGAAAAAGCCCCTTTTCCTTTGAGAGAACTGGGGCTAGGTTGGTAGCCAGAGCCTATGTGGAGATCAAGAGAAATGAACACATAACCGGCACACCGGGTGCAACTTTACATTGAAAATGATTGGCAGGTGAGAGATGAGAGAGCCGCACATTCTATTATAAAGTTGCTTGCCATTAGCCTGCATTCCCATCCACGTCTGAATGTATTGAATACAGGCTAGGTAAACTACTGCAATAGTGACATCGCAGAGTTTGGCAACTGTTTCGCTTGAGCAAGAATCGAAGTACCTGCTTGTTGCAAAATTTGAGCTTTGGTCATTTGCGTCGTTTCTTTCGCAAAGTCCGTATCTTTAATTCGGCTGTTCGATGCATCAACGTTTTCTTGGATGTTTGCCAAGTTATTGATGCTGTGGCTCAAACGGTTTTGTTTCGCACCAAGGTCAGCACGTTGTGAATCGACGTACTTAAGCGCTGAATCCAGTACAGAAATCGCGTTTTGAGAACCTTGCACGGTTGTCATATCGATATCTTGCACTGATGTACGTACCGCTTCATCACTTAGACCTAGATCCGATGCTAGGCCACCAGATATTGAAATCTCGCCTTGAACGTTCGGGTGCGCAACAAACACTTGTAGTTTGCCGTCTTCACTTACCGATGCATTGATCATATCAGATTGGCCGTTGATGTACGTTGCCAACTCTTCAATATCATCACCTGCTTTCGCATTGATGCTGATTTCTAGATCGTCTGGGTTGCCGTCTTCGTCTTCACCCATACCTGGAAGCGTGATTTTTAGATCCGCTTTAGTTGGATCCACGCCCCAATCTTTGTCTTTGCCATTCTCAGAGAAGAAAGTCACACCGCCCATACGCTGGTCATCCGCACGGATGCTCGTTAACGCCATGATCATCGCTTCACCAGAGCTTGAACCGATTTGGAATGCCGCTTCACCGAACGAACCGTTCAATAGACGACGACCACCAAATGAAGTCGTTTCTGCGATACGGTTAAGCTCATCCGTCAACGCTGATGATTCTTCATTGATCGCTTGGCGTTCCGCAGGAGAGTTAGTACCGTTTGCAGATTGAATCGCCAAGTCACGCATACGTTGCATCACTGAAGTCGCTTCGTTCATCGCCCCTTCTGCCGTTTGGGCAATCGAGATACCGTCGTTTGCGTTGCGCATTGCCACATCAAGACCACGTGACTGAGCCGTTAGACGGTTAGAGATCTGTAGACCTGCCGCGTCGTCTTTTGCACTGTTAATCTTGTGACCAGATGATAGGCGTTCCATCGAGGTGTTTAGCTCGTTGGTCGCCTTGTTTAAATAACGCTGCGCGGTCATCGCGGAGACGTTAGTACTAACTGTTACAGCCATTTTGCTCTCCTGTTGAGTTCGCAAGCTTTTGCGAAGCGGCCAGCTTTACTCTCATTTGGATAAGCACTGACCGTAAAAAATTACTTGCTAAATCTGCCCTATGGCAGGGTTTAGAATCTCGTAAGTCTGTTCTGACAACATCAATACAATTTGTGTGCCAACTTGTTTCAAACTATTTGTTCTTTTAATAATGAACAAATAAACAACAAGTTATAGGGCATACGGGGCAAGAGCCTTGCCTTACTCATTTTTGTTGTGTTGCCGAATCACTGTTTCTTTATTGCCGCCCGGATTACCGTTGGCTTGATTGCCGCTTTCGGTCAAATCATGCCGCTTGGCTCGCATTACTCGGTATTTTTCGTTGATTTCTCGCACTTAAGGCTTGGCACATAAGGCATTAAAATCGAACGGTTGAAATACCGAGCTCACCAGATAAACGTTAGGCGCATCAAATATAGTTAAACAACGTCAGGTCTTTGGTTTTACCAAATGCCTGTTGTGAGGCTTGCAACGCGCGTGAGTTCTCACTGAACTCAATCACTGCCTTGGAGTAATCCAAGTCCTCAAAATTGCTCTTCGCTTTCGCCAGAGACAAATTAAAATCTTCGTGGTTTTGCTCTTGAATATCGAGCGTGCTCAACTTAGCACCCAAGTCGGTTCTGACTTTGTTCATGTGAACAAACGCTGCTTGGAATTCTTCCGTCATTTGATGCAGCTTTGCTGTCGCCGACGCGTCAGATACTGAACTTTCCGACCACTGCATGGTTTCTTTGAATGCATCAAAAACACTGAAGGTTTGGCGCGGCTCTAGCGTAATGCTATCCCCAGCTGAAACCTGCCCTTTCAGTTGAATATTGGTGCCTTCGTATTGGATGCCATCAATTGGCGAGTAGTCATCGACTTGTACGATGCTGCCATCTTTTTCCAATTGGTAACCAAACTTGCCGTTACTCATGTCCACAAAGGTCACTTTGTAGTTTGAGTTATCTTCTGACGCACTCGTTGCTTGACCAAGCAACAGCTCAGAGCCTTCTTGTAAATCGTATTGCGGCTCGAAATCACCAAACGGGTTTGGGATCTCCGAAAACAGATGATTACCCGGATAGTTAATGCCAAGCTCAATGTTGCTGGCGATCTTCATCTTGCGTTGGTAATCATCACCGGTATAAACCACGCTGCCATCGTAATCACGAAAGAAAGGCTGCGATTTTGGCTTCGTACCAGCAAACACGTAGTTGCCCGATTCGTCTTGCGTATTCACTAACGCCAAGAAGTTGTTTGCAATCTCTTCCAGTTCGCGCTTTTTCGCCGCACGGTCTTCCGGAGAAAACGCACCGTTGATCATTTCCATCGAGATGCGTTTCGACTCATCAGTAAATTGCTCAGCGTTGGCAATCACCACTTCTTGGTTTTCTAGTCGGTTACGAACCAGAACAATGGCATCAAGGTATTGTTTTAACTGCTCTTCTTGTTGACCAATACTCTGAATATAGTGCGTCGCAAGTGGATCATCACTCGGCTTGGTCAACTGTTTACCAGAAGCAAGCTGCTCCTGATTATGGTGAACTTTGTTTTCCTGTCGGCGCAGATCGTTCTGCACTGACTGGTAGTTATGGAAGCTAGAAATTCGCGTTAACATCTAAGGCCTCCTTTATCGCAACTGCAAGATGGTGTTGAAGGTGTCATTGGCTGCCTGCATCACACGAGAAGAGGCCATATACGCCTGTTGGAACTTCATCATGTTTGCCGCTTCTTCATCGAGGTTTACCCCCGATATCGATGCCACGCGCTCTTGTGCCGCCTCACTCTCTAACTGAGCAACATCGGCGAGTCGACTTGCGGTCGACGTTTTCAAACCCACATCGGTGTTCAAGTTGAAGTACAAGCTCATGATCGTCGATTCATTGCCGTTCATCTTCTTGTCGGTTTGGATGTTTTGCATCTTGCGCAAGTTGCCGTTGTCACCTTCAGATGGCACTAGGTTCGCGGTAAATTTATCGTTCGCTAATGCGCCCGCACTTAACTCAAATACTGTCGCCCCGCCGTTTTTATAAGCGGGATGATTGCTCGGTAAACTGACCGAAACCGGTCCGGTCGGTGGATATGGCTGGGGCGCCATTATCACGTTGCCTTTGGTATCGGTTACCGCAAATTGGTCTCCGGTTGGAGAAACAACCACTTCAAATTCACGTAAGTCACCCGCATCAACAATCTCAAATTTGGCATTGCCTTGAGCAAACGTCGTCGACGCTTCATAACTTTGCGCAGCAATGGCTTTTGGATCAGTGGTTTCAACTTTCATTTGCGCTGCGCTACTACGGGTCGGACGAAGCAACACATGCTCACCGACTTTAGGCTCATTACGCACTTCAACCCGCATTCCGTCGATGTAGAGCGCATTACCTGCATCAGTATTAAGCTTAACGGTTTCACCATTTGGCTTAGTCACGGCGTAGCTGTCGCCATCGTAGCGTAATGAGTATTCGCCACCTTTCAGCGCGCTGATATCATTGATGTAAACCGCCATATCAGCCGTCGATTGAGGGCCTGCAACGACACGGGATTTCGCTAGTCGCTCTGAGTTCACATCGGTAAACAATGGGTCACCCACATTACCGTAGTGATCCAAGCCTTGCGATTGCAGGTGGTTTACTTCACTAGAAAACGCCGTCGCTAAGCGGCCAAGCTCATCCATCACTTGTGGAATGTGCTCGTCACGCATCTTAAGTAACGCGCCAATTTTGCCGTCAATATCGTCTGATTTGATGGCTTTAATGCCACCACCTTCAACCATAGCGAGGCGACGTTGATGAACATCTGGTGAGCCATCAATCATCTTCAATTGGCTGGCTTCTGTTCCTGAAACAAGGGTGTGTCCATTCCCGATATGGACATTAAAACCTTCCGAATTTTTACGTGGCGTTACCGTCACCTTAGTGTATTCAGAAAGCTCTTTGATCAGTTTTTCATGTTGGTCCATCAAGTCGTTATGAGGACCAGGAGTACGCATCATCAATCGATGAACATCGCGGATCTCAACAGCAAGTTGGTTCACGCGTTCAATGCCCATATCCAGTGATTTATTAGCCACATCGGATTGCTGACGTACAGTTTCATGGAATTCGTTTAGGGTATCGCTGAGTAATTTGGCTTTTTCCAACACGACTTTGCGCGCCCCCATGTCGTTTGGGGTATCCGCCATGGTTTTTACCGCATCAAACCATTCGTTCATGTTTTCTGGGATTTTTTTCGATGCCACCGAAGACAACATGCTTGAGAGCAAATCGAGGTTCTTCTCGTTATCAAGCTTACTGGCGTAATTCGTGGTGGAAAGGTTTAGCTCTTTAACGGCAAACTCATCCCAAGAGCGGCGAACATTTTCCACATGCACGCCCATGCCGTAAGTTGACCCACCAAATTGACGTGGATCGTTGGTGCCTTGGATAACAGACTGACGACTGTAACCTTCTGTATTCGCATTAGAAATGTTATGACCAGTCGTATTCAACTGTCGCTGAGCGGTAAGCACACTTTGTGTACCTACATTCAACAAATCTGACGCCATACATGCCCCCAAAAACGAAATAAAATCGGTATTGACCGATCACCTAGTTAGCAATTAGCAAAAGGTGTGCCAGTTTAGGGAAGAAAGAGAAAGCACGAAAAAAGAAAGGCTTGCACTGTGGCAAGCCTTCTCAAAATGTCTATCAAGTATCCGTAATCGGATTGAATTACATACTCTCGATTTTTTGTTTTACCTGCAGCACTTTGTCTGCATAGCTTGGGTCAGTTGCGTACCCTGCGCTGTGAATTCCACGAATGAAGGATTCTGAATCACCGCCTTGCTGAAGGGCAGTCTCGTAACGCGGGTTCTCATTCAAGAAGCGAACGTAGTCGTTAAAGCTATCTTGGTAGTTCGAGTAAGAGCGGAATGCAGCCGTCTCTTTCACTGGCGTGTTATCGTGGAACTCTAGCGTTTGAGTTGTCACTTTATCACCCTGCCAACTACGGTCAGCTTTAATGTTAAACAGGTTGTTGCTGCTGCCACGTGCGTTCTTAACGACTTTTTGCCCCCACCCTGTTTCTAGCGCGGCTTGGGCCAATAGCAGTGAAGGTTCAACACCCAAAGCTTTCGCTGCACGGTCTGCGTATGGCTTCATCGAATTAACAAAAGACTCTGGCGAATCAAAACGTGATGGCTCAGAACCCGGTCGTGATAGCTGACCTGATTCAATCAAGCGCTGCTCAATTTCACGTGCTTTCTTCGGATCCACACGACGGTATTCCACAGCATTGTTTGCTGCATCACGCATGGCTGTTTCAGCCTTGTCGTCGCCTTGCCCAACCGTCAACTGCTTAACAATCATGTCAGCCAAGCCCATCGAACCCGATGCACTCAAGTTACTCGCCATTTGCTCATCCAGCATTTGACGGTAGAACTTTTCGTTTTGGCTGTTCATTAAGTTTGACTCAAAGCCTTCGTTCGCTTCGCGCATCGACTTCAACATCATCGAAGTAAAGATCGATTCAAACTGACGAGCGGCCGCTTGCAATGCTTCATGCTCACCATCTTTGCCCTCTTTCACCGCTTTTTGACGAAGGGTATCAAGGGAACTGATGTCATGAATAAAACCGATATCGTTAGGATTGTTGACCATAATTTCACTCCTAATCGATTAGATGATGATCAGCTGGCCTTCAATGGCACCAGCTTGTTTCAATGCTTGCAGAATTGCCATCAAATCAGACGGAGCTGCACCGACTTCATTCACCGCACGGACTAGGTCATCTAGTGTCAAACCCGGTTCGAACTTGAACATCTTGCCTTTCTCTTCATTCACTTCGATATCAGAGTCCGGCACAACCACAGTTTGGCCACCAGAGAAGCCGTTTGGTTGGCTTACATTGAGGTTTTCTTTGATTGCTACCGTCATGCCACCGTGCGTCACTGCCGCAGGTTTCAGGCGAACATGCTTGCCGACCACAATCGTACCGGTACGAGAATTCACAATGATTTTCGCCGCGCCATCCGCAGGGTCAAACTCTAGGTTTTCGATTGCCGATAAGAAGGCAACACGTTGGCTCACATCACGTGGAGCACGGACACGAACAGACGTCGCGTCAACCGCACTGGCCATTTGAGGACCAAGGAAATTATTCACCGCATCCGCCATACGCTGTGCAGTGGTGAAGTCAGAATCAAGCAGGTTGAATGTGATGTAGTCACCACGTCCGAATGGGTTTGGAATTTCACGCTCTACGGTTGCACCGCTTGAAATAAGACCAACCGTTGGGTTGTTACCCACAATTTTAGAGCCATCAGCACCTTCTGCACTGAAACCACTCACGACTAAGTTACCTTGTGCGACAGCGTACACTTGGCCGTCTAGACCTTTTAGGAAGGTTTGTAGCAAGGTGCCACCACGCAAGCTTTTTGCACTGCCGATAGAAGAGACCGTAACGTCTACTTGCTGACCCGGTTTTGAAAATGGCGGCAAAGTTGCCGTCACCATAACCGCGGCAACGTTCTTAATTTTTGGTTTGGTACCCGGCGGCATTTGAATGCCGAAGTTTTGCAGCATTGCCGCGAAGCTTTGTTCTGTAAACGGGTTTGATTCACCCGTGCCCGGTAAGCCTGAAACCAAGCCATAACCCACAAGTTGGTTGCTACGCACACCTGCCACTTGCGCGACGTCTTTAATACGTGCGGCTTGGGCTGTGGTTGCAAATAGCGCAACGCTCAACAGTGCTAATAGGATTCTTTTCATGCTTACTCAATCTCTTGCAGTCAATTTGCCGTCATTTCGACGTCTTACAGGGCTACATTAAAGAATCGTGCCAAGAAACCTGGCTCTTGCATATCTTGTGGTGAGCCTGTGCCAGAGTATTGGATTCTTGCGTTAGATACGCGATTTGACGCAATAGTATTGTCGAAATTGATGTCATCAGGGCGAATTGTGCCGCTTAGACGAATGTACTCATCACCCGTATTCAGCGTCATCCACTTCTCACCGCGGATCACTAGGTTGCCGTTTGCCAGCACCTCAATCACTTCTACCGTGATGTAACCGCTGATGCTGTTGCTTTGCTTAGCCGAAGAGTCGCCAGCAAAGGTATTGGTGTTGTTCAGATCGTACGAGAAGTTGTACTTGCCGCCAATTTGCAGCTCTTGACCACCGACAGACAGAGGTTCCATCTTCGCATCGTTGGTTTTTGATAGATCGGCGTTGGCACTCTTAGTCGCACGAGTCGTTTCGTCGAGTGTTACGGTAATGATGTCGCCGATGCCACGTGGTTTAGAGTCGTCGTATAGGTCGGTAATGTGCTCGGTGCTAAACAAAGAGCCCGTTGCTGCCGCATAGTGCTCTGGTTTTTGCTTAGGGTGAATCGGTGCCCATGCCGGATCGCCTGCCACCGGATCGGTTCTGCCGCGCAAAGTATCAATGATGCCACTGCTCTCTTCTTTCGACTTATCGCCTTCAACCGCATCCACCACCGTTGTCGCTTGGCTGACTTCGTCGGTTTCAATCGGCTCTAGCATCGCACAACCAGACATGGTCGTGATAAGTGCAAGTAGACAAATACGTTTCATCATTGGCTCCCTAAATCCCGATCTTAGTGATTACAACTGCTGGTTAACGAAGCTCATCATCTTGTCGACCGATGAGATTACTTTTGAGTTCATTTCGTACACGCGCTGAGCTTCGATCATGTTGACCAGCTCTTCCGTTACGTTCACGTTAGATGCTTCCAGCATGGATTGACGAATTTCGCCTAAACCATCAAGACCAGGGACACCTTCTTGTGGGTCACCGCTGGCGCCAGTTGGCAAGTAAAGGTTCTGACCGATTGGCTCAAGACCACCAGGGTTTACAAAATCAGTAATGGTTAGCTGGCCAACTACAACGTTGTTTTGCTCACCACGAATACGCACAGAGACTTCACCGTCTGTACCAACCGTGATAGAAATTGCATCTTCAGGAATCACAATTTCCGGCTCTACTGGGTAACCAGAGCCAGAAGTCACTAACGTACCTTCACCATCCAACGTGAACTGACCATTACGGGTGTAACCGATGTTGCCGTCTGGCAAAGTCACTTGGAAGAAGCCATCGCCTTCCACCATCATATCGAGTGCGTTAGTGGTGGTTTGCGCGTTACCGTGCGTGTGCACTTTTTGCGTCGCAACCACTTTAGAGCCGGCACCCAGCATCAAACCACTTGGCAGTTCCGTGTTCTGAGAAGACTGACCGCCTGGCTGGTTGATGTTTTGGTAGAACAAATCTTCAAATACCGCACGGCTCTTTTTGTAACCTACGGTTGAGGCGTTCGCCAAGTTGTTCGAAATTGTTGCGATGTTGGTCTGTTGGGCGTCTAGACCTGTTTTACTTACCCATAGTGCTGGATGCATTGTGAACCTCTAACTCTGTTAACTCATACGAAGCAATGAATCTGAAGACTTATCCATCTCTTCAGCGGTGCTCATCATTTTGACCTGCATTTCAAACTGACGTTGAAGGTCAATCAGAGCGGTCATTTCACCTACGGCATTCACGTTACTACCTTCAATAGCACCGGTTTGGATGCTGATAGAGCCGTCTGCTTCGTAAGGCTGGTTTGGAGTTTTATGGCGGAATAAGCCATTGGTATCTTTAAACAAGTTTTGATCGTCTGTGCGTACAAGCTTGATACGATCAACCACTTCTAATTCTTCAGCCGGCGCACCTTGAGGCAGTACAGAGATGGTGCCGTCACGACCGATTTCGATTTTGGAGACTGGGATTGGCAAGGTGATTGGCGCATCGTTTTCGCCCAACACCACATGACCGCTTGCATTCGTTAGCAAGCCGTTTTGATCCACTTTTAGGTTACCGTTACGCGTCAAACCTTCTTTGCCAGTTTGGTCCATAACAGAAATCCAGCCGCTGCCTTCTACCGTAATATCTAGGTCACGACCGGTTGTGATCACACTGCCTTGCGCAAAGTTATGTCCTGGACGTTCTGTCATGCTGAATACACGTGAAGGCAAACCTTCACCATAAGCTTGCATAGAGCGAGCTTGTGCTAAGTCAGCACGGAAGCCAGTTGTACTCACGTTTGCCAGGTTGTTGGCACGCAATTGCAGAGCCTGCATATTTTGCTTGGCGCCGCTCATTGCGAGAAACAGTGCGCGATCCATAAATTACTCCAAAAGTTCTCTGTACAAGGGAGTAAAAGCAATAGTTATGCCAACATTAAAATAATGTTATTAATCAAAAGCTTGAATATAAATTGAGAGTTTTCAGATGGCAATTCAGGATGAATCAACCAAGAGAGAGGCAATGTTTTGATCCGTCTAGCGGCAACAGCGGCAAGTCAGAGATCAAAGCATGCCCAACCTGAACTGAGGTATTTTCAGGTTGAGCACCAGATGAATGTCATGATGTCATCAAACGATACGGCAAGTGCACGCAGTGTTTGATTAAGCAGATGATAGAGCTAACTAATGAGTGCTCTATCGGATCTGCAGGATATTTTGTTGTAGCTGGTTGTGTACTTCTAGCGCACGTGAGTTCGCTTGGAAGTTACGCTGAGCAGAGATCAGATCCACCAGCTCCTGAGTCATATCAATGTTTGATTGCTCTAGCATACCGTTGTTGATAGTACCGAAAGAGCCTTTGTTTGATTCACCCCAGATCTTGTCACCAGAGAACTGAGTTGAATCCCATTGAGTGCCGCCTTTCTTATCCAGACCTTGCTCGTTTGGAACACGCACTAGCGCCACACGACCCAATGTTACGTTTTCACCGTTTGAGTAAGTACCCAATACGCTACCGTTTTCATCAAAGTCTACTTTGGTCAGGAAACCCGTTGTCGCGCCATCTTCATCGAACTTAGTCAGTTCAAATGGTGCTGCAAACTGAGTCGCTGAGCCCAAGCCAAAGTTAAGTGTTTGCGCAGGATCCGCACCGTTTAAATCCACTGGGTTAGTGTTTGTCGCAGGATCGCCCAACGCTACCGATGTGATTGGCTGACCGTTGTTTAGGCTTGCCAATGTACCATCGTTGTTAAACTTCATAGTGTGACCAACGTGACCCGTTGGCGTTGCAGCATCACCGTTAGCAACGTTCAATGGCTTCTCACCGCCTTTGTCTGTCACTGTGTAGTAAGTTTGCCACGTGTTCGGCTGAGTTTGGTCTTTCAAGTAGTAAGTCGTTAGCTTGTAAGACTGACCCATCGAGTCATAAATCGTTGAAGACGTAGAGCGGTTATATGTATCCGGATCAGAAAAATCAAACTGAGTTGGATCTTTCAAATCACCGTTAGCAGGTAAGTTCACACCCACTTCAATGTTCGCTGTTTGCTTTGGCTTACCAAATTCTGCAGGAATATTGATTGGTTGTGGCTCGTAAGATGAAACCTCACCAGACTCTGGGTTTACTTGGTAACCAAGTAGGAACTCATCGTTCGCTGTTACCATGTAGTTGTCTTTGTTCAAATGGAATGCACCGTTACGTGTCATTTCATTTTGTTGTGGGATAAGACGATCTTTCGCTACCGCGAAGAAGCCCGTACCCGATACACGCAAATCCATTGGGTTATTGGTGTAAATGCTTGAACCTTCGTGGAACTGTTGCGCCACTTGGTTCGCTTGCGCACCGCCACCCGGAGTGGTTTTTGCGTTAGTGAACAAAGAGTTTGAGTACACATCGCTGAATTCCGCACGAGACTCTTTAAAGCCGTACGTGTTGGCGTTCGCAATGTTGTTACTGGTGGTGTTCAAATCCAGTTGAGCGGAGGACAAGCCGCTTAAAGATACATATGACATTCCAAAATCTCCTAACCTGACGCGCTATTGAATTACGCTTTGCCGACTTCCAATACTTCTGCAAGTCGAACTGGCGATTCAAAACCTGCCAGATTGAGTAATACGTTTCCGTCGCCCTTACCTAGCAATACACTGTTCACGTTCGCGTAAGTAGACACTGGGAACTCTTGAGACTCCCCATCTACTAAGCCAGACGCTTTCACATTGTATTTGCCAGCAGGCATTGGATTTCCGTTTTCATCATTACCGTCCCAAAGCACACGAGTGTCGCCGGCTGGTTTCGCACCTACCTCAAAAGTACGCACCAATTGGCCCGCTTCGTTTTCCACTCGAACAAACAGGTTGTCGAGAGGTTGTGCAAGCTTAACCATTGCCGCCATTGTTGCATTGTCTTGCTTTACACCCGCCGCGCCAGGGACCAACACGTCACGACCAACCAAAGAGGAAGCTTGTAACGCTTGGTTCGATGTCATTGACGAGTTCAAACTCTCGAACTGAGAGTTCATCTTGCCGATGCCATCTACGGTCGCAAATGACGCCATTTGCGCAATCATCTGGTCATTACCTACCGGCTTAAAAGGGTCCTGTTGAGACAATTGCTTAGTGAGCAAAGATAGGAAGTCTTCCTGTTTCAGGTCCTGCTTACCTGTGCTCTCTTCAGTCTTCTTGTTCTCTTGTAGGCTCTTAAGCTGGTCGATATAGGACAAGCCGCTTTGACCAACGTTGTTAATTCCGGCCATACGCTACCTCCTTATCCTTATTGACCCATCTGCAGCGTACGCAGCAGCATTTGTTTACTAGAATCCGCTACTTGCACATTGGTTTGGTATGCGCGAGAAGCCGAAATCATGTTTGCCATTTCTTCCATTACATTGACGTTAGGCTTGTAGATGTAGCCTTCGTCGTTTGCAAGGGGATGGTCTGGGTTGTACTCCGCATTCAGCGGTTTATCGCTTTCTACAATACCCATCACTTTCACTGGCACCGTATCACCGCCACGCATGGCGTTACTTAACTCAGCACCAAACACAGCATGACGCGCTTTGTAAGTGTCTTTCGCAGAGCTGCTGACACTGTCGGCGTTCGCCAAGTTGCTTGAGGTAGTATTCAGACGAACGGATTCAGCGCTCATTGCGGAACCTGTCACATTGAAAACGTTAAATAAGCTCATCTAAATTATTCCCCTTTGATTGCTTTGGTTAAGTTCTTGAATTTGCTGCCTAGAAAGTCGAGTGATGCTTGGTGTCTGATTTGGTTTTGCATAAACAAGTTACGCTCTAAATCCAAATCTACCGTGTTGCCATCGCCCGTATCTGGTTGCGTAGGAAGACGATATAGTTTGTCCCCGACCAACGTCGTAGTGGCAGGAATGTGCCGACCATCTGTGCGGCTAAGACCAATGCTTGCCCCAGATGTTGCCGCCTGCAATTCCTTAGCAAAATCTAAACCTCTTGATTTGTAGCCAGGCGTGTTAGCTTGCGCGATGTTGGTGGAAATCACCTCCGCGTTGCGCTCACGTACGCCCACCGTGTACTGGTGGATGCCTAGTGCGTTGTCAAAAGATATAGCCATGTTTGCCTCTACATTAAGAACTGACCGTTATTAATAACTAAAAAGCAATTAGCGTGCCAAAAATAGAACATGCCGTTTTGCCGCTTCAGTTATCGAGGTAATGGATTGCAATAAGCAAGCCAAAGTGATTGATGAAATGTCATATCGAGCCAAGTAATCAGCTCGGTGCACTAAAAAATATACACCCGATGCCTGCTCATAGGCAAAAATGACGCTGGCTTTTACAGCAGAGAGGGAGAAAAAGGAAGCAAGAATGAAACGAGAAAAGCGGGAGAAAAAAGAAAAGCCTGACACAAAGGTCAGGCTTTTGAAGTGGTTAAAAGAGTCCGCTATTTTAGCTTGTCGCTACTTTAACTTGTAAATAATACCTGGGTTGCAGCGCACCATCTCAAATTTGTCTGTCAAACCCGTCAGTGATTCTGACGCACCCAGCAGTAGGTAACCGCCCGGGTTTAGGCTGTTTGCCATTTGGTTCAGTACTTTCGACTTCATCTCTGGTGAGAAGTAAATCAGTACATTACGACAGAAAATGATGTCGAACTTACCCATTAACGCGTAGCTCTCCATCAAGTTTTGTGGACGGAAGTTCACTAGGCGTTTTACGTTGTCTTTTACTTTCATGCGACCATCGCCTGCATCTTCAAAGAAGGTGCGACGACGCTCAGGTGAAAGACCACGACCTAAGGCAAGATTATCGTAAACACCCGCACGGCACATATCCAACATACTTGCTGAAATATCCGTCGCGGTGATCGACACGCTTGGCAATAGACCTGGCTTACGCTGCTGCGTTTCCAGAATGGTCATTGCCATTGAGTAAGGTTCTTGGCCTGAAGAGCTCGCAGCCGACCAAATTTTGATTGGTCGCTTGTTTGCCGCCATCTCCGGCAACAGTTTGTCAGCTAATACCGTGAACGGATAAGTATCTCGGAACCACAATGTTTCGTTAGTCGTCATCGCATCAACGGCGGCAATGCGTAGTTCACGATTGCGGCCAGTCACGACATCACGTAGCAAATCCGACAGCGACGCCAGCTTGAACTTTGTCACAAGCGGGCTCAGTCGGCTGCGCACTAGGTATTGCTTGCTGTCACCTAATACGATGCCACATTGTGATTCTAGAAAACGGCTAAAGTCACGATACTCTTGATCACTGATTGTAATAGCAGTCATTAATGTCTCTTTTATTGTGTTAATGCAGATTTAACCGCGTTACCCAATTCATCTGGGTTAAATTTCGCAATGAAGGTGTTAGCACCTACGCGCTCAACCATCGCTTGGTTGAAGACGCCACTCAATGAGGAGTGCAGGATAACATAAAGGTTCTTCAAATCTGCATTTCGGCGAATTTCGGCCGTTAGTGTGTAGCCATCCATCTCTGGCATTTCGATATCTGAAATGACCAAAGAGATCTGATCGTAGATGCTACCTTCTTGTGCCATTTCAAGCAGCTTATTGTACGCTTCTTTACCATCTTTCACAGAGACAACTTCAAAACCGATTGAAGTAATTGCACGCTCAACCTGTTTACGCGCTACCGTCGAGTCATCCGCGATCAATACGCGGCGCACGATTGGCTTCTCTTGTTCAGCAACTGCGATCTCTTCGCCGATGCTTGAATCCATGGTTTCGTCTACTGGTGCAATCTCTGCCAAAATTTTCTCAACGTCCAGAATTTCTACTAGCTCGTTGTCGATGTTTGTTACCGCTGTTAGGTAGTGCGCTTTACCAGCACCATCAGGCGGCGGCAAAATCGCTTCCCAGTGCATGTTAATAATGCGCTCAACCGAAGACACCAAAAACGCTTGGATAGTACGGTTGAATTCAGCAATCACAACAAAACACTTATCGATATCTGTCGTTGGACGGCCACCAATTGCCAAACTTAAGTCAATCACTGACACGGTATGGCCACGGATATGAGCGACACCTTTCACTAGCGGGTGTAGGTTTGGCATCGAAGTCAGCTTAGGGCACTGTAGTACTTCTTTTACTTTGAATACGTTAATGCCGTAGCGCTGTCGTCCCATCAACCGAAAAGTGAGTAGTTCCAATCGGTTTTGGCCGACGAGTTGCGTACGCTGATTCACCGAGTCAAGAATCCCCGTCATATGCTCATCTCCATCTCAAACTTTTTGTTTTTAAATGATACTCTACGACTGGCAGGCATAATACCAGAGAAACAGTATGGCGTATCATAATATAAATTCAACACCATTTACTATGACAATATGTAGAGCGTTATTTACAAAGTACGCTAAGTCTATCGGCATTTTGCTCAGTATGTTTAGCTTTTTTGTTCATTCAGCAACGGAAAGTCAGATCGAGCAAATCCGAACCGCCGCCGAGCAGCACATTCTTAGCACGGTAGAGCAACCAGCGGGAGGAAATTTGTCCGTCAATGCGGCAAATATTGATCCACGTATCAAAGCCACCGATTGCCCAGAGCCCCTTGATACATCTGCATCTTCAACCAGTAGCACACGCAGTAACATCAACGTATTGGTCGAATGCCCCGTCGATGACTGGAAGGTTTATGTTCCTGTGAGGATCTCAGCATCGGTTCCGATGATCGTTTCAACGCGTCAACTCGGCCGTGGTGAGATCATCAGCGCTTCTGATGTGACGACTTCGATGATCGAATTACAGCGTTTTCGTAAAGATGGTTTTAGCAATATGGATCAAGTGATCGGTTCAAAGCTAAAACGTAACGTTCGCCTTGGCGATGTTGTAGAACGCAATGATGTCTGCGTGGTATGCCGCAATGAGAAAGTCACGATCAAAGCCGTCAAATCTGGTATGACGATCACCACGCAGGGCACGGCATTACAGGATGGATCCGCCGGAGATCAAGTAAGAGTGAAAAATGATAAGTCCCAACGTATAATAGAAGGAATTGTGACAGGCATTGCGGAAATCACCATCACCTTCTAGGGTTGGTTGGTGTACGGCAAATCGATCAATAAAAATGCAAAAAATCATTAAAGTTATTTTGCCCTTGGTCGATAGTCTGGATACCAGTATTACGATACGAGTTTAAGGTTGAAACATGGCAGGTATAGATAATATACGTTCAGGTCAGATGATGACGACGACAAGTCGCGCACCTGCACGAACGGATTCTAGTGCTACTAGCACTACAGAATCGAAAAAAGCGCCAGCACAACAAGACGCGGTATCACTAAGCCAACAAGGCAAAGCAGTCAGCAAACTCCAGAAGGATATGGCAGCTTCTCCGGCTTATGACAGCGCAAAAGTGGCGGCAATCAAAGAAGCAATTGCAAACGGTTCATACAAAGTTGACCCAGAGAAACTGGCGGACAACATGATCAAGTTTGAAAACGAATTGCAAGGCAAAAGCTAACTGACTTAGGCCCAAGGTAAGAATTCATGGCAGCATTAGTCGATCTTGTTAACTTCCAGCTAGAAAATGCAAAAGCACTTTCTGGTGTGTTACGTCAAGAAACACAGGCGATCAGCGCACGTGTGTCTACTGAGATCGAGAAACTTGCCAAAGAAAAGATGACACTCATTGGTCAATTAAGAACAACTGACCAGCGAATCGCCTCTCACCCGCACGTCAATCAACTTACCGAAGATGCAAACCTAAGTCAGGTTGTCGCACAGATCCAATCTATCATTCTCGATTGTCAGCAAGTAAACCAAATGAACGGTGAATCGCTCAATCGTGCTCAATCCAGTTTCAATAAACTTAACAACATGCTTCAGCGTACCCACGGTAAGGTCGGCATGACCTACAATGCCGGCGGCAAAACGCACACCATTTCTACTCTAGGCACCAACATTAAAGCCTAACTCTTTGAGTTCATCCCACGGCAGCTCCATCGACTTTGTCTTTTAGCTAGTGACTCTCTTCCCCAAAACACAGCCAAAACGTAACCCTAACCTAACGTTCATAAAACCTAACACGCATAAAACTCTCGCGTACAAAGCTCATACGTATAAAAATCACACGTATAAAAAAGCGACCGATTGTTACCAACCCGTCGCTCAAATAGATTATCTGTTTGTGAAGTTGTATTAGAACAAGGTCTGCTGACGCTTCTCAGGCACCTGTTGTACTTCACCGTAGTCACGCAGTTTATCCATCTTACGGATATCCAAACGCAACTCTGTCACATAGCTATCTTCTACTAAGTAACTACGTACCACTTCTGCACCTCGAATAACGCCATCTACTGCGCCCGACGTGCTTTCAATGCCTAGACGTTGATCAGCAAGCTCTGCACGTCCACTCACTCGCATACCATACACTTGCTCAGCAAGTTCACGGTAGGCATCAATCTTAGACGCACGCATTGCACGAACACGTTTCTCTTCGACAGTACGGCCAGTTTGCTCACTTACGCTTGCATAACCCACCGCCAACAAAATCTCATCTTGGCGCATCTGCTGTAGAGGCTGACATCCCACCAGCACCAATGTTGCGATAATAAATAATAACTTCTTCATGCTAGTTTCCTACGGGCGGAGAATCACAGTGTATGGCTGACGAATAGTAGGGTCAGAACGAATAAGCACGCCATCTTGGGTGCGGATGCTGTTCAGCGTATCCAAATCACGGCCAATGCGATCCGCAGGTAAGAAACCTTGCGCCGTTGCAACCACGATGCGGCTCTGCATGCCCACAACACGAGCATTCACTAACACACCACCTTCTTGGCGAAGCATAGTGCCTGTCAGCACGTACTGGATCTCTTGCTCTTGTGCCAAATCTTGCCAATCACGGCTCAGTGCGAAATCGCCTTGCTGAGTCACTTGGATTGAACCTGTGGTTTTGAAATCCACGACTTTAAAACCTCGGCGTTGGAATTGGTGAATAAACCCTTCCGATACCGAGTTACCAAGCCAGTTGGTTGAATCCATGTTTTGCAGATCGACAAAAGAAGTAATCGCAATCGGTGTACGCGACGATACTGCAACGTTCGAAACCATCAGCTCTTCCGTCATGCTCTCAATGAAATAGTCCATCGTATGACGTGGGCTGTCCATCAGCATGAATTGGCTGCCAGAATACGGTTCTTTACCATTGTAAATTGGTGAGTACGCGCACGATGTTAAAAGCGTCATCATCGATGCGGCAACAAGCCATCTTTTCATGGTTTGATTCTCCAGATAATCTTAGGTGTTACTGCTCTTTTGCGACTTCATTTCAATAAAACGTAATCTTGGAACAGTCTTTGCTTTTCTTCTGTTTGTCGAACGAAAGAAAAGCCCACCAAACTTCACTGAAATTGGTAAAGCAATATTTATACCCGAACGGTTACTAACAATGAAAAAATTATTTTTTAGCCTAATATCAATCACTTTTATATTGATGACGCCATTTCGTGCGGCTGCATCTTGGTATGAAGTGACAGGCGTTGCCACTATCGTTTCTTCTGAAGAAGCGGCAAGGCTGCATGCGTTGGAAGACGCGCTCTTCAAGGCTGTCAACTTTTCGGGCGCAGACATTGGCAGCATCAGTAACTTGATGCCATTGCTGGAAGAAAACCGCAAAGAGTACCAATTCACCAACCATGAAGTACGTTACATCCTGGTCGAATCAGAGCGTAAACGCAGCGGCAAAGTGGAAATGAGGATCCGAGTGGACATTTATCCATCGGCAACGGGTTGCCACGTGGATCAATACAAAAAGACGATCTTAGTCGGCAACATCGATGTCGCTTCTCCTCAACAAGCGGTCATGGGCCAAATTTACAATGTTGGTGATGACTTTAGCCACGTAGTCAATCGTCAGCTTGATCAAACCTCACGCAGTTTTGTGTCTGTTGGTACTACCGATTACTCCATCAGTGCTAATTACCCAGAGCGCACTAAGATGATCGCGCAAGACAATGGCGCGCAATACATCATCGGCGGTGTCATTACCGACTTGACCGCTACGATCGATGCCAAGCTGCTTAAAGACGACGTTATCAACCGCCAGTTTGCAATGGAGATGAAAGTCTTCGACGGAAAAACAGGCCACGAGGTTTACCACAAGAACTATCGCGAAGTGGCGCGTTGGCCATTTGCTAAAACCAGCCAAGTCGATACTCGCAGTGCTCGTTTCTGGGCATCGACTTACGGTGAGATGATGCTGCGCGTTAGCCGCAACATTATGTTGGATTTGGAATCAGAACTGTCTTGTAAAATCACTCTGCCAGAAGTCGTGGCTGTATTTGGTAATACTGTCACCATGGATCTTGGCCGCATGCACGGCGTACAAGAGGGTGACCAGCTGCAATTGTGGCACACAGCGTCTTTCATCGACCAAAACGGCTTACCGCGTAATAAGGTCTCTCAGAGCGATATTACCCTAAGAGTGACTCGTGTTTACGAACACGAAGCGGAGCTGACTATTGAACAGCCAAACCTTGCCTCTAGTGTGCAAATTGGCGACGTAATGAACAAGATGCTTTAGCAACGCGTATAAAGCTTTGCGATATGCCTACTTTTGAATATCATAGGCAACGCATCTTATTTGATTACGCCCCCATGGCACAGCTGGATAGCGCAGTCCCCTCCTAAGGGACAGGTCGTAGGTTCGAATCCTACTGGGGGCGCCACTCATCGCCTTAGCTTAGTTTATTTAAGCTAAGGCTTTTTTATGTCTACTGATCAGAGAAAGGAAAACAAGAGAAGCTAACCGCATCGCTATTTGAGGTCGATGCTGTTGAGACGCCCCATAAAGGTCAAGATTTCTAGGTTATCTTTGTGTGCATCAAGCAAGGCTTTTTTGGTTTGCATATAAGCCGCAAGCTTGCCGTACTTGTTGATAGACCGCACGACCGTTTTGTACTTGTATTCGCCGGCGTCATTAAACTCGCGCCACTTTGCAATGTAACAAGTGTCACGGTTGTCTGGATCATCCAGCGTCGGATTTGGTTTGTGGACTATCTTAGGCTCCACACTGTGTGGCAACCGCGTCATTAAGTACGGGTCTTTCAATAGTCTCCGCCAAAACTTCCCCCACATCTCACGACCGAGCTCATTACGCAGTTTGATGGCCTTCTTAAGACCTCTCTTTTCTCCAATGCGCACGAATCCAACGGAACGATGCAAAACGGTATCTTCCGGTGTGTGGATATGAATCTTAAAGGCTGTCTTGCCTTTCGAAATGAAGCGGTGTCCAGTATTTGTAATTAAATTGCTCTTAGACATAGTGCTAACTAATAATTCTATTAATAGCCAAAAGGGTAAGCAAAACTCATAGATAATTAAAGTAATAAAATACAAAACTGTAAATAGCATCAGTGTTGATTCTTTTTTGAAACATCTAAATTCAGATGTAAAAAAGCCCCAAAGAGCGAACTCTTTGGGGCATTCAGCGCTTAAGGCTTCTAACGGTCAGATAGGAGCTTATTGCTGAACTTGGTATTCGAACTCAGGAACAACAACTTCTACGCGACGGTTTTGTTCACGGCCTTCACGAGTCTCGTTTGAAGCGATTGGGTTGTTTTCACCTTCGCCACGAGCGTGAATGCGATCTGCGTCGATGCCTTTCTCTACAAGAGCGTTAGCTACAGATTCAGCACGCTTCTCAGAAACTTTTTGGTTGTAAGCTGCTGGGCCTGAAGTATCTGTGTAACCAATTACGTCAACGTTCGCTTGTGGGTACTCGTTTAGGAATGCTACTAGGTCGTCTAGTTTCGCAGCGCTCTCTGGTTTAAGAGTCGTGCTGTTTAGCGCGAAGCTACCAGTACCGATTGTTTGAGTTTCGAAAGTCTTAGTTACTACTACTGGAGCAACTTCTTCTACAACCACTTCTTCAACTACTGGCTCTTCTTCTACAACAACTTCGTCGTTACCGCCGAATTTGAATGCTACGCCTAGAGTTGCAGAGTTGCCCATTGCTTTTACTGAATCGTTGCTGATGTCAGTGATTGTTTGGTATTCCGCACGTGCTGTTACGTTTTCGCTGATGTTGAATTCAAGACCAGCTGCACCTAGGTAAGAGTAGTCATCTTTACCATCGTTCATCATTAGGTAAGCACCACCCACTTTACCGTAAAGTGCGATGTCTTCTGTGATTGGTAGGCTGAACTTAGGAGCAAGAGTGATTGCTTCTACGTGACCACCGAAAGAAGTTTGGTCGAAGTCGCCAAGGTTGTCGAAACCAGCTTCTACTGAGAAGTAGTCATTCATTTCGTAACCAACAAAAGCACCTAGAGTAGAGCCATCTTTGTCACAAGCTTGACCAGCTACACAAGCGTCTTCCATCCAAGACTTACCCATCTTACCGCCCACGTATACTTCTGCGTGTGCTGCTGAAGCCATAAGTAAAGAAGCTGAAATTACCGCTGCTAGTTTTTTCATTATTGATTCCTCTAAAAGAAGTTCTCTTGTTCGTAACGAAATGCGCCGCCTGACTGACGTTGTATTTCAATTCTTTTATTCAGTTCCTTTGAGTTTGATACCGAAGTAACTTCAGACTGTTTGCATAAAAGTCACTTGGGTATGCTTCCTGGTCAGTGGTGCATATCGCTCCCTCACTGACGGCGAGCACTATAACTCCAAGAAATCCCGAGACAAATCCCAAAACTGTCAATTTAATGTCATCGAAAAGCATGACTTAATGTGATCTAGAGCACTCTAAAGCGAGCTGCGACAATGACGCAAACGTTTGCGTGATATTTCGAAAAAGAATAGGTAAAGCAAATTAACTTCTCATTAATGAGACGATAAATGGGGAACTTTATGGATTGTGTTTTTAATTCAGAGAGATATTTCGTATGAAACAAGCAAATACGCATTTGCAATGGTTATGTTTGGATAAGTAAAACTTATCAATTTTTGAGCAACTTGATGATAAAAGATACACAACGGACAACCGACCTTGGTGAAATTAGGCCGTTTTCCTAGCGTGAGATACAAAAAAGCCGCGAAGTTTATCGCGGCTTTTGACTATTTATTCAGGCAATTATGCGTTTGCTTCACGCTCTGCGATGAACTCAAGCGCCATCTTGATGCGAGCAACACAGCGTTCTTTGCCAATCAGTTCCATTACTGCATCTACAGAAGGAGACTGACCGCCACCTGTTACTGCTACGCGCAGTGGCATACCGATTTTGCCCATGCCGATTTCTAGCTCTTCACATACTGCTGCGATAACGCCATCTTTGATGTTCGCTGTCGTCCACTCAGTCAGTGCTTCTGCTTTCGCTAGAGCAAGCTCTAGAGGCTCTTTAGCAACGCCGCGTAGGTGTTTCTTCGCCGCGCCCGCTTCAAACTCAGCGAAGTCTTCGTAGAAGTAACGGATTTGCTCAGCTAGCTCAACTAGCGTGTTGCAACGCTCACCCACTAGCTTGATCACTTCAGTGATAGCTGGGCCGTTTGTTACGTCTAGTTTTTGTTGATCTAGGTGCCATTGTAGGTGCTGTGCAACGTACGATGGATCTGAGTTCTTGATGTAGTGGTTGTTCAACCATTGCAGTTTGTCAGTGTTGAATGCTGACGCTGACTTAGATACTGCGTTTAGGCTAAATAGGTTGATCATCTCTTCTTGAGTGAAGATTTCTTGATCACCATGAGACCAACCAAGACGTACTAGGTAGTTGTTCAGTGCTGCAGGTAGGTAACCCATATCGCGGTATTGCATTACTGATACGGCACCGTGACGCTTAGACAGTTTCGCACCGTCATCACCTAGGATCATTGCACAGTGTGCGAATGTTGGTACTGGCGCACCTAGTGCTTCGTAGATGTTGATCTGACGAGGCGTGTTGTTGATGTGGTCTTCACCGCGCACTACGTGAGTGATGCCCATATCCCAGTCGTCAACCACTACACAGAAGTTGTACGTTGGTGAACCGTCAGTACGACGGATGATCAGATCATCCATTTGTGTGTTGCTGATTTCGATACGGCCACGGATTTGGTCATCGAATACTACGCTGCCTTCTTTCGGGTTACGGAAACGGATAACACATGGATCGCCATCTTTTGCCGCTTCGTTTGCCGCTTTGATCTTTGGATGATTAGCATCGTAGCGAGGCATTTCTTTGTTTGCTTCTTGCTCTGCACGAACTTCGTCTAGCAGCTCTTTAGATGCGTAACATTTGTATGCTTTGTCTTCTTCTAGAAGCTTATCAACCATCTCGTTGTAACGATCAAAACGTTGAGTTTGGAAGTAAGGACCTTCGTTCCACTCAAGACCTAGCCATTCCATGCCTTCTAGGATCGCATCAACCGCTTCCTGAGAGTTACGCTCAAGGTCAGTATCTTCGATACGTAGAACGAATTCACCACCTTGGTTTTTAGCGTATAGCCAAGAGTAAAGTGCAGTACGCGCACCACCAACGTGTAGGTAGCCAGTTGGGCTAGGAGCAAAACGAGTTTTAACCGTCATCAGAGTTCCTTAGGGGTAATGAGCAACGAGAGGGCTCTCGTTGTAATATCAAGGATAAAAGTGGCGACATTTTACCACCGTAAGTCGATTCTACAATCCTTCCGTGTGGTTTAACGCCAGAAATACAAACAGGGCAGCACCGATTAAGGTACTGCCCTCTTATTTATAGCGACAAAATACTTAGAACAACAGAAAAGCTATCGCAAAAGAAAGTTACGAATGCCGATTATTTCAGGTTCTGCATCGCCCACTGCATAAATTCTTGTTGCTCTTGACGGCTTAGATCACTGAAGGACTCTTTCAATGTCTTAGTGACGGCCGGAGACGCCGCGATGCTTGCTTTCGTCGATTGCTTGTTCATTGCCTTGTTGTAATCAGCCACTTCACGTTCATAGTCGCGGAATCCTTGTAGGCCGCCTTTGCGAAGTTGAACCACAGAAAACTCAACATCTTTGCCGCTTGCGTCTTTCAGCGTCAGTTTCGGATCCATTTCAAATGCTTTGGCTTCTTCAATCGTGCGGAACTTATTGTATGTCAGCGTAAGCTCTGCATCTTTCGGTGCATCGAACTCAAGTAAAAGCGGCTGCGAATCAAATTTACGACGCTTGCCATCTTCAAACACAATTTGACCAACATTCACAGCAAGTTGGTTTGCACCATCTTCAACTTTGATGCTGTTGTTATCAGAGATCCACTCAGGGTAGACGAACTCACTGTTGAGAACGCGAGGAACCAATTCCGCTTGCAGAGTCAGTTGAGCAGCAAATGCAGGCGCAGAAAGGATTGCGCAAAGTCCTAATAGTGTGGTTGTTTTTTTCATCATGGTTTTCTCGTCTTATACCAATTTAGATAAGCCACTGAAACTAACAGGCCAGTCATTCCAATGGCTTATGTGAATAAGTATCAAGACAAAAAGGGCGTTTCCGCCCTTTTAGCTGCTTCTATATTAGAAGTAGTATTCAACACCTACAGAGAACTCGTCGTAGTCAGCTGACTTCCAACGATATTTTGTTGAGTCACCGATTTGAGACGCTCCGTCACCGAAGTCTAGAGTACGTGCACGAGCGTAAAGTACTGCAGATGGGTCTACGAAGTACATGATCTGTGCAGATAGTACATCATCAGCTGTGTTTTCGATTGTCTTACCGTCACGTTCTAGGTCGAAGTTTGCTGCGTAGCCTAGCTTGTACTGCCAGTCACCTGTTGTGTACATCAGACCTGCAGACATTGCATCTTGCTTCTCGCTTACGCCGTTGCTTGCATCAGCTTCCATGTATTTGTATTGTGCGAAGAAAGAGATACCGTTTTCAAACCAGCCTTGAAGACCGACTAGATAAGTGTTGTTATCCCAATTGTGTTCAGTTGTAATGTTGCCATCTTTATCCTTAATCGATTCAGCTTCAACGTTTCGGTTTCCTTCGTACGCTAGATCAAACTGAATAGGCCCCATTTTGTAGTGAGCAGCAATGCCAGCCCAGTAATCGTCGCCTTCACCTAGACCAGCTTTGTCACCTGCACCCGCTGCGATATCTAGAGAGAATTTGTCAGCAAACATTGGAGAGTCCCAACGGATTGTGTTTGATTGACGGTCTTGGTACTTAGCACCACCGATCGCACCACCCCAGTCGTAAACATCGCCTAGACCTGGGTTAGATGCTGGCCAGTCAACCAACTCGTACATTGGAGTAAGAACACGACCTAGACGAACTTGACCCCAAGAAGCGCTTTCAAAACCTACGAATGTGTCACGTTCACCAAGACCTGCACCTTCACCACCGAAGCTTGGGTCTACGTAGCCACCTTCGATTTGCCAAATGAACGTTGGTTCAAAGTTAGCGAATTGCTTTTTACCACGGAAGCCGATACGTGATTCGTTGTTTAGCTGCATGCCGCCCAAATCGTCGTCAGTTGCTTTGCTACCAGAATCGTAATCGCGGTACGCGGCCTGCATCGCGATAATGCCGTAAACTTCGTAAGAGAAAGAGTCTTTAGTTAGGTACTCTTTCGCTGCATCACTGTTTGCACCATCAGCAAAAGCTGAACCACTGAACATCATGCCTGTGATTGCAGTAGCAAGTAGGCTTTTCTTTAGGTAAGACATTTTTAACCCCTATATTTTTAGTTTTTTCCATTTTCAAATTCGCTAACTAGGACATTGCAGGAACTTGAAACAATGTGTGGACGGGGCAAATATGACAAACTTTTTTCGCAGTAAAAAACTTTCCAAACCGCAATCTGAGCAAGTTCAAAATCAGAAGATCAAAAGCAATATAAACCAATAATTAACAACAACTTATAGTTACAAATAAAAATATAAAAACGTCAAAACCACTCAATCTCTCTCTGTTTTTATATAAAAAGCTCAAAAATCGTGAGCGCCTTCACTCAACTTTTAGGCGTTTTAACGGAACTTTATATTCAGAGAGAAAAAACTTTGAGATAACTCGCAACAATCCCTGCACAAAGGCTGTGCAATAACGTCGATTTTGACGAATTTGTTTCGCGTCGAAAAACTTGACCTTCCCCTTGCAGGAAGGTTTATGCTCTGCTCATTACTATTATTGAGGACAAATTATGTATCAGTTCGTTGTACCTATGTCAGGGCTCAACTGCATGGGCTGTGCGAGAAAAGTTGAGAAAGCTTTACATGCCAATCACAGTGTTGAGATCATCAATTTGTCCCCGACCATGGTTGAAGTAAAAACCGAGTCCCCTCTTGCTTCTATTGTTGAGTCAATAGAATCGCTGGGTTATCACGCTGGTCATCAATTTCAGTTCCATCTAGCTGGATTGAGCTGCGGCGGCTGCGTAAAGAAACTCTCTTCTTTATTAGAAGCGAATCAAGACGTCATTGCGTTTCAAGCATCGACAACCCAACTCGATATCACGACCCTACTCTCAGAGCAGCAAGTGATAGATCTTGTGGCGACTCTCGGCTATACCGCTAGCCTTGATTCTATTGAAGTAGAAGAAGAAAGCTCACTAGAGATTGAACAGGTAGAAAAGCAAAGCAACATTAAAGATGCGCAGGAGCCACCAGCGAGCATTCAACTGCAAATGCTGATTCAAGGCATGACCTGTGCGAGTTGCGTCTCTTCAGTAGAGAAAGCACTTACTAACGTAGAAGGCATTGAGAAAGCACAAGTAAACCTTGCTGAGCAAAGTGCATTAGTGTTCGCCACTCAAGATACAGAAGCCCTTCACCAAGCGATCGTTGAATCCGTAAAGCAAGCCGGTTACCAAGCTGAGATCTTGCAAGACGCTGCAACCCAACAAGAAAAGCAAGCAGCTCAGCAACTTGCCCAACAAAAGCGCTTCAAGTTGGATGCCATTGCTGGCTTAGTTGTCGGTGCGCCACTGATGCTGTGGGGAGTGTTTGGCGGCAACATGGTGATTCGCAATACGAACGACCAGTTGACTTGGGGCGCGATTGGTATTCTGTGTCTCTTACTGCTTGCAACTGCGGGTAAGCACTTCTTTACTAACGCATGGTTAGCAGCCACTCACAAACGCGCCACCATGGATACATTAGTCGCGCTAGGTACTGGTGCGGCGTGGTTCTATTCAATGCTTGTGGTGATTTTCCCAGACTGGTTCCCTCTTGCTTCACGCCATGTGTACTTTGAAGCGAGCGCAATGATCATCGGCTTAATTTCTCTTGGCCACTATATAGAGGCAAAAGCCAAAGCGAACACCACACGCTCACTGCAGGCTCTGATTAACCTGCAACCTCAACAAGCGACTGCGATTACAGAACAAGGCGACCAACAGATCGCAGTCGAGCAAATCACGCTAGGCATGAAACTGCGCATCAAACCGGGGGAGAAAGTGCCAGTAGATGGCGTTGTGATACAGGGTGAATCGTACATTGATGAGTCGATGCTAACCGGTGAACCCGTACCAGTGTTAAAAGCGCAAGATGCGCAAGTGTCTGCCGGTACATTAAATACCGATGGTGGATTAGTCATTGAAGCAACGGGCATCGGCGCGAACACCATGCTGGCTCGAATCATTCGCATGGTACGCACAGCGCAAAGCAGCAAGCCTGCCATTGCCAAATTAGCAGACCAGATTTCATCGGTATTTGTTCCGGTCGTGGTCGGCATCGCAATCCTTGCCGCTTTGGTTTGGTTTGCCGTAGGTCCAGAACCTAAAGCCAGCTACATGCTTGTGGTAACGACCACAGTGCTGATCATCGCCTGCCCTTGTGCGCTAGGCTTAGCAACGCCATTGTCGGTTACCGTTGGTGTCGGTAAAGCCGCAGAGCTCGGCATTCTGATCAAAGACGCTGACGCACTGCAGTTGGCGAGCAAAATCGACACGGTCGTATTCGATAAGACTGGCACGCTGACTCAAGGTAAACCGAGTGTGCAGCAAGTGTTTACTCACGCCACCAGCCAAGAGCACATGTTGGCTTTGGCATACGCAGCAGAGCGTCAATCGGAGCACCCGTTGGCAAAAGCCGTCTGTGATTACGCGAGAAAGAACAAGACTGAAAGTATTGAGTTGAGCGCGTTCGAGAACATTCGTGGCCGTGGCATTACTGCGACTTACCAAGCACAACCGCTACTCATCGGCTCATTGCAATTTATGCAAACCGAGCAGATTGATACCAGCTCAATGAAGCAAGCGATTGAAGATTGTGCAAACAACGCTTGGACACCAGTAGCTGTAGCGCTGAACAACGAACTGATTGGTTTAATTGCCATCGCTGACCCGATTAAATCTGATGCCAAGCAAGCGGTGTCTGCATTAAAATCGCAGGGCATAAAAACCGTCATGCTCACAGGCGACAACCAACACGTAGCCAATGCTATCGGTAAAGAGCTCGGCATGGATGAAGTCATCGCTCAAGTGATGCCCGACGAGAAAGCACAGCACATTGAGCTGCTGCAATCTCAAGGCCGCACGGTTGCGATGATCGGTGATGGCATCAATGACGCACCAGCCCTTGCGTTGGCGGATCTTGGTGTCGCAATGGGAAGTGGCAGTGACGTAGCAATCGAAAGCTCACAAATGACCATTCTCAATACATCACCAATGGCCGTTGTGCATGCGATTGAACTCTCTCGCGCAACACTGAAGAACATGAAGCAAAACTTGTTCGGCGCCTTTGTTTATAACTCGTTGGGTATCCCTATCGCCGCAGGCGTACTTTACCCAGCGTTTGGATTTTTGCTCAGTCCTGTCGTTGCTGGTGCAGCGATGGCACTGTCTTCAATCACGGTCGTCAGTAATGCAAATCGACTACGACTGTTTACCATTAAGTAAGCGACACTTCTTCTCGAGGATATTATGAAGTTGAAACTATTGACCTTTACAATGCTTGCTGTCACATCGGCGAACGTATTAGCCGCTGATGTCATCAACCACAAATCGCCATACTGTGGCTGCTGTGGCGAATGGACAAAACACATGGAAGAGAACGGCTTTACTGTGGAAGAAAAGCTGCATGATGACATGAATGCGATCAAACGCGATTTGGGCATCAAGAACGAACAGCTTTACTCTTGCCACACCGCAGAGATCGATGGCTACGTATTTGAAGGTCATATTCCTGCCGACGACATTAAAGCGTTTTTGGAAAACCCACCTCGAAATGCAAAAGGCCTGACTGTACCGGGTATGCCAATGGGCTCACCGGGCATGGAGTACGGCGATAAGAAAGACAGCTACGCTGTTTACGCCTACAACGAGAAAGGTCAGGTTTACGAATACCGCTACCACAAAGGTAACGACCAATAAAAACAAAGCCCAGCGATTCAAACCGCTGGGCTTTTTCTTAATGGACAGTTAAGACAAACTTTTTAATTAGAAGCCGTAAGACGCACCGAACACGAACGCGTTGTTCACTAGGCTGTCACCCGCTGAGTTTTCTGCACCGTGAGCTTGGCTACGGAACTCAAAGTATGGCTGTACGCCTTTGCGAGTCCATGTTGCACGCAACTCGTGGTCCATGGTCTCTGCTTCAATCATGTAAACGTTGTTGTAGCTGAAGGTCACGTCTTCGTTCATCGCGTAACCAATGCGGTTATCCATGCGGTAATCTGTATCTGCATCAGCGTCTGTTGCATCAATGTGTGCACGAGTACGGTTGCTTAGCGAGATGCCGTTATCGAAGTTGTAGCCGATTTTAACCAAAGGACGGTATTGGATGCTCTCACCCGCAGAGAATAGGTGTTGGTAACCTGCTGCAACCCATAGGTGATCAGTGATGTTAAATGCTTGCTCACCACCCACAGTGATTGCTGGTGTTGTGTTACCTGCGCCGCCGTTTTCAGTTTCTAGTTTACCTAGTTGAATGCCGTCAAACTCAGTGTAAACCGTGAAGCCGCCGAATTGGTTATCGAAAGTGTGGCCTGCTTCTAGCGTTGATGTCATGTCCGAACCGTGAATTCGGCCATCATCGTGGAATTGGATGTTACCCGTTACGTAAGATGAGCCTGCGAAAGCGCTTGATGCGAAAACAAGAGAAAGTGCACTTAGTGCAAAAACGTTTTTCATAATTACTGCCTTTATTTGTTCACGTTATGCGATGAGATGTCCGGCTATCACTTGCCCTTCATCGCAAACATTGGGATGTGCCTCCCTGGCGACAGCAATACTGCGCAATTTAATTCGCATTGAAAAATAAATCCTTTAAAACAGTGATCCAATTCAAATCGACATTTTCGAAATCCAAAAAAGTTTATTAAATACAGAGCTTTGCTATAAAACCTAAAAATTCGTCAAAAAAATAAAGTGTGAAGTCAGGCTAGTTACACTCTCAAATCAAGCATTAAACAAGCATCGAGATCACACTATTCTTTTCTTTCTAAATTACGAACTTAATTATCAGTAAAAAATAATCAGACATTGATCACGCTTATTTTCCCCAGAAAAATAAACAAAGCCCCCAACATAAGTTGAGGGCTTTGAGTAAGGAACAATGATTTTAATGAATGATTAGCAGAATTACTTCACGCTCGTCACGCGGCTTGTCTTCTCGCCTGTCGCAGATACAGAGCGGATAAACACTTCACCTTTCACATTAGGACGAGCATTGTCTGCGTAAGTTAGCCAGTTCTTGCCGTCTAGAGAGTATTGAAGCTTCACACCAGGGAACTGAACGTTCATTGCTAGCTTGCCATCTTCTACTTTCGCACCTGGTACAGGTAGGCGGTAGTCGATACCTGATTTCTCTAGCTTAGCCAGTTCACGTTGGCCAAGTACGTTCGCAAAGCGGTTGTAGTCTTGGTTTAGCGCAGCTTTGTCTACTAGGTTAGAGTTTTGCGAGTATTCAACACCCACTTTGTAGTCGTTTTCCCAATCAGCACGGTGCCATGCACGCTCAGCGGCTGCTAGTACGCGAGGGAATACCATGTACTCGTATTGCTCGTCGTTACGTACTGTCTCAGACCAAAGCTGTGCTGATAGGCCGTAGAAAGGTTTCGCTTCGATTTCACCTTTACCAGTGAAGCCGTTACCATCGCGGTCTACAGAGGTTTCTGCGTTCTGCGGCATGTTCTCTGGTGCAAAGCCAAACATCTTACGAGTATCTGTTGCACGTGTTGCCCAATAGTAACCACGCTCTTTCGGGTCAACTTCGTATGGCATGTCCATGTAAACGTAGTCTGGGTTAGAAACGATCACGTCGTAACCTTTCTTAGACCACTCGTACACTGATGATGTGCCACCCCAGTAAAGAACGTCCCAGAAGTTAACACGTGTGTTTTCTGTTGCGAACGCTTTCTCACCTTCACTGTATTTAAGGCCATCTTGCCAAGCTTGGAAGTTTGGAATGCCCTTCTCTGCCACAATCTTAGACACTTCTTCTGCAAAGTGACTTGGTAGATGAGCAAAGTCGCTTACCGTACCGTCTGCAATTAGCGTCTGACATTGTGGAGATTGTGCGAATGGCTTGTCTTGTTTAGACAGATCAATCGTGCCTTTCCAGCTTACTTTGTCTTCAGCGTTAACATCTTGGAAACCAGCGCCTAGCTTGATGTTCTTCGCTTCGTCACCACCAAAGTGCCATGTTGTTAGCGGCGTACCCGCTTCTTGGTGCATTGCTGCTACTTCTGAAATCACTTTATCAACAAAGCGAGTTGAAGATTCCATACATGGGTTGATGAAGCTTTGCTTGTTGTAGAACTGAACCGTCGTTACGTTCGATGTATCTTGAGGATCCATCAGGCGGTACTCGTTCGCTTCTGCTTCTTTACCTTCTTCCATAAGACGGTCGTAACGTGCTTCCATTGATACCACTGCTGCACGAGCGTGTGCTGGCATATCAATTTCAGGAATCACTTCAATGTTACGCGCTTTCGCGTACTTCAAGATCTCCACGTAGTCTGCTTTGCTGAAGAAGCCAGAACCAAAGTTGTCTGTCGTTGCACCTGAGCCAAGCTGAGGCAGTAAACAGCTTTTCTCTTCCAAATCGAAACAACGGTTAGCACCCACTTCAGTCAGCTCAGGCAGACCCGGGATTTCTAAACGCCAGCCTTCATCATCCGTTAGGTGAAGGTGTAGTTTGTTCATCTTGTACGCTGCCATTTGGTCAAGCGTTGCAAGGATTGCGTCTTTAGAGTGGAAGTTACGAGCCACGTCCACCATCACACCACGGTAATCAAAACGCGGCGCATCTTTAATAGACAGTTGTGGTAGAGAATCAGCATTTTGGCTATCTACCAGGCCAAAGATAGATTGTACTGCGTAGAAAGCACCTGCTTGGTCAAACGCTTTAATCGCAATACCGTCGCCTTTGATGCTCATTTCGTAAGCACCAGATTTTGCTAATTCACCGGTGAAGTCTGCAGGAACAACAGTGATGCTTACAGGAAGATCACCACGAACATCCACACCTACCACTTCTGCACGATCTTGAATTGCTGCGTATTGAGTCGCATCGAATGCGTCTTTAGGCAGCGCGATACCCGCCGCGATATCTACCGTACCTTTACCTGCTTCAACAGACATTGGCGTTGGTAGTAACGTGGTTGATACGTCTTGTTTTGCTAGGTCTTCGTTCTTCTCGAAACGAGACACAGCGTTTGCAAATACGTTGTTGTCATCTGGCGTACGTTTTAGGTTGTTACCCTCAAGGCCAGTCACGAAAGATGCAACGTCTTCTGTGTTAAGAGACGCGATCATCTTAGGCTCTGCATTTGGTGCAGCAACGAAGGCGCCTGGCATGAAGTCAGTTTCAAATAGCTGCCAGTATTCAGCAACAAGAGGAAGCACAACCTCTTCACCCGCAGCAAAACCATCAAACTTATCTGTTGGTTCTAGTTTGTGTAGGTCACCCGTTACGCGAGAGATTTTGAACTGCTCGTTTTCAACATCCAAAATCAGACGAATGCTGTGGAAGTAAATAGCCCAATCTTTAGAGTCAACCGCTTCACCTTGGTTAACTAGCGTCATGTTTACTTTGTTACAAGACGCCCACTCAGCACCCATGTCTTGACATGCAAGACCTTCATTTGCGCCGTGGTTAGTCAACACTTCATATTGAATATCAAGGTTGTCAGCCAATGAGTTTACAACTTGTTGCTCAGAGTTCTGTAGTGAAGAGCAACCTGCCAATGTAGCGATAACAGAAGCAGCAATCAGACTATGTTTCAACATCTTACTTTCCCCAAAAAGTCAGTGGTTCAAAACGACATTTATCAAAAATGGTGAGCACCTAAATGCGAGGCGCTTAACAGTTGCATTCAACATACAAGCAGTTATTTCTAAGCGTAAAATTAATGGAACTAAGAAGTGATCCAGCTCAAATTCAGCTTCAAGCAGAAAAATATAAACATATTAATTTCAATCACTTAGTTAAAACGTTAAAAACGACCAACTTTTTTTGACGAGTTTGTTGCGATCTCAATCACGAATATTGATGGGGTTCGACTGGTTTTATAGGATTTTGATCACTATTGGTTATTAAGTGAACCATTAACAACAAACTCAATTGAAACGCTTTCGTGAATTAGCTCTCATTTCTCCGCCGTTAAAACTCGTCAATATTTTTAAAAATGACGATTTTGCCGAACCGTGTTATAGATAAGATGCATATTGAATTCGAGGAGCAAAATATGTTTCGACTCTTGTCCGTAATGTCATCTCTGATCGTCTTTTTTACTTCTTATTCAGTTCAAGCCGAGCCACAGCATTGGCTAGCAAAGAAAGGCGATATGGAATACATGATTATTGGCTCCGTCCATGTGGGTGACAAAACCATGTATCCACTGCCAAAAGCCGTCACTCAGTTCCTCAAAAACAGTGATGGCTTAATCATCGAAGCCGATGTTCGAAATACCGAAGGCGTGACGTACCCAAAAACCGAGTTTCTGGCCAAAGATGTTTTAGATAGAACCCAACGTAAGCACCTTGCTGAGATAGCCAATGACTTAGGCCTACAAGAAGCACAGTTACTCAATGCGCCGCCATGGTCTGCGGCTTTAACCATTCAACTGATGTTGGTCAACAAACTGGGTTATGCATCCGACCAAGGCGTCGACATGCACTTGATTAACCTAGCCGATAAAAAGCAAGTGCCGGTGCTGCCTTTGGAAAGTGTGCAGTTTCAGTTGGATTTAATCGCGGGACAAAAAGATGGTGGCAAAGAACTACTGCTTTCTTCGATTGAAGAATACGATGGCGGTGAAAAATTGGTGCAATGCTTGATCGACAGCTGGAAGAGCGGAGACGGCAGCACATTAGAAGAAGCATCCATGAGCGAACAATCGAGCGATGAGTTCAACGAGGCTTTCTTGTATGACCGTAACCGAGATTGGGCTGAAAAATTAGATTCTGGCAGCGTGTTACCGAAGAAGTCAGGCCAATACACAATTGTTGTCGGGAGCTTACACTTGGTCGGCAAAGACAACCTAATTGAACTGCTCGAAAAACGCGGCTTTACGATTGAACCACTTGGCAATACACGTAAGGCAGACTGCGATATCTAATCAATAGCTTTTTATATGCGGGATTCGGGAACAAGTCCCGTCAACCCCCTTCCTTAATAAAGATGCCTTTTATCTTTACTCAAAGAGTAAGAGTACCCCTCGATTCCCAAAACGAAGCGCTCCAGACTCTCGGAGCGTAGCTTTCCCTATCTCGCATCTCGAAGGACGAAGTCCGTTCCCGAAGCGAAGCGTTCTCGATTCGAAAAGCCGTAAAACGCAAAAAGCCGCAACATTTCTGTTGCGGCTTTTCTAAAAGTGGTCGGTGAAGAGGGATTCGAACCCCCGACCCTCTGGTCCCAAACCAGATGCGCTACCAAGCTGCGCTATTCACCGAGATGTTTAACTGAGGACTTATCCCCGTCAACGGATGCGTATATTACGGATTCTTTAGAGAGACGCAAGCGCTTTTTACAAAAAAACCTAATGTCTTAATTCGATTGACGATTTACTGAACACTAGCACGTGAAATGTGACTAAGAACCCACAATAAAATACAGATTATTAACCTTGGCAACATAATTGATCCAGATCAGTGTGCAAAAAAACACCACCCATTAACGTTGTCCATGTCGGGAACATCTTGGAGGAAACATATGGACTTTTGGCTTGAACTCCTATTTGGTAATGCGGTGGGACTATCGTCAATGATAGTAATCTTTGGGACAATTGGACTGATGTTGTTTTTCAGCGGTTTCTTCATTTACAAGATAATGAACGACAAATCTCCTCACTAGATCTCGCTTAGCTCTAGAAACGCTTTGCACCGGAGTTGGTAACCTGCCTGCTCCGGTTTTTTATTTGATCCCAGTACACCACTCGTTGATATAATCTAACTATTCCTACCCTGTTCTTTATGAGATTGCCGTTATGTCTCAAGACAACGATTTTGATCTGTTCCAACAGATGATGGGCGATGTAAAGCCTATCGACCAAGACACTGCCGAGCATAAAAAAGTGCATCAAGTGACGGATGCTCAACTGGCGAAACGCGAAGCTGCAATTTGGCTTACGGAAGATGATCCAGAATACTTATCGATTGACCATGCAGAAATGCTCAAACCCGATGACTTTATCGAGTTCAAACGCGATGGTGTACAAGATGGCGTATACCGCAAGCTGCGCCTTGGTAAGTACCCGATTCAAGCTCGACTTGATCTGCACCGTAAAACGCTAAAAGAAGCGCGCGACGAAGTCGTTAAATTCCTCAAGCAATGTATTGAGATGGACATCCGAACGGTCGTCATCGTGCATGGCCGTGGCGAACGTTCAAATCCACCAGCATTAATGAAGAGTTTTGTCGCGAGTTGGCTGCAACAAATTCGTGAAGTGCAATGCGTTCACAGTGCACAACGATTCCACGGTGGCAGTGGTGCTGTGTACGTTCTATTAAGAAAGAGTGCTGAAAAGAAAATGGAGACCCGTGAACGTCATCAAAAACGTTTAGGCTAACCGGATTCTCGGTGCTAGAATGCCCGACCTTATCTCGCCTTGCTGCTTTAATTAGCAGCAGGCACTTCAATTAACCGCCGTTGTGAAACGTTAGGAGACTTACATGTCACAAGACAACGCAAAACGCTTAAACAAATACATCAGCGAAACGGGCTTCTGCTCGCGTCGTGAAGCAGACCGCCTTATCGAGCAAGGCCGTGTCACTATTAATGGTCAACAACCAGAGATGGGCACAAAAGTACTGCCAGGCGATGATGTTTGTGTTGATGGCAACCCTGTTGCAGCGAAAGAAAAACCAATTTATATCGCGTTGAACAAACCAACCGGTATCACTTGTACTACTGAGCGTGATATTCCGGGCAACATCGTTGATTTCATCGGCCACAAAAAGCGTATCTTCCCTATCGGTCGTCTGGATAAACCTTCCGATGGTTTGATCTTCCTTACTAACGATGGCGACATCGTTAACAAGATTCTGCGTGCTGGTAACAACCACGAGAAAGAATACGTAGTGCGTGTTGATAAGCCAATCACCGGTGAATTCCTCAAGCAGATGTCGAGCGGCGTGAAGATCCTTGATACGGTTACTCTGCCTTGTAAAGTAGAGAAAGAAACCAAATTCTCATTCCGTATCGTACTGACTCAAGGTTTGAACCGTCAGATCCGTCGTATGTGTGAAGCGCTAGGCTACGAAGTTTTCAAACTGCGTCGCGTGCGAATCATGAACATCTCACTTGATGGCATTCCTAACGGTAAATGGCGTTACCTAAGTGACGACGAAGTGGCAGAGATCCTAGCAATGTGTGAAGGCTCTGTGGGTACAGAAGAAGCATCAAAAACAGATTCTAGAGGCCGCAACATTCGTAAAGCGACCGACGCGAAGCTGTTTGATAGCCGTGAAGAAAACCAAGATTCAACTGCGCGCCGCAACCAGAAAACACGTACTTTCCGAGGCAACAACGCAGATGAATTCCGTCATGCACCGAACTCGAAGAAAGGCCAACAGCGTCGTCAGCGTGATGATGAAGGCGGACGTCCAGCAAAAGAACATTACAAAGCGAAACCACAAGGTGAACGCAGCAGACCGCAAGGCGAGCATGGTAAATCGCACCGTAAGCCAGATGCATCGAGCAATACGCACTCAGCAAACAAACCTCAATCACCGAGTAAGCCGAAGCAGCATTACATGAATCCAAATGCCGCGAAGCCAAGCAAACCAGCTAAACGCACTGGTGGTACATTGAGTCTGAAGAAGTAACGCTTCACTGACTGGCAAGATCAAAAAAAGGACGCTAATGGGCGTCCTTTTTATTTATTATGTATTTACTGACAAAGAGGGGCAAACTGACCGCGAGTTAAGCTCAGCAAATCTTTCGGGGCTAACTCGATTTCTAAACCACGTTTACCTGCACTCACACAGATTGTGTCTTGCTCTGTTGCGCTTTCGTGCAAAAAAGTCGGTAGTGCTTTCTTCTGCCCCAGTGGGCTAATCCCACCAACAACATACCCTGTGGTCTTTTGCGCGATTTCGGGATCGGCCATATCGGCCTTTTTGCCCTTCGCTGCTTTCGCCGCCAGTTTTAGGTTCAGCTTTTGATCAACTGGGATAATCGCAACCGCAAGGTTCTTTGGCTCGCCGTTCAAACAGAACAACAAGGTTTTGAATACTTTCTTTGGATCTTGTCCCAATACCTCAGCCGCTTCTAATCCATAGCTGTCTGCTCTTGGATCGTGCTCGTATTGGTGAATGGTGTGTGTAACTTTTTTCTTTTTCGCAAGATTAATGGCCGGAGTCATCAAGATTCTCCTTATAAACAAAAAAACGCTGCACCTAGTGAGGGGCAGCGCTTTAAGTTAATGGTATCAGCGACTTTGAGTCAATCGCTTTTTACTTGTAAACGATGTCACCAGAAGGCGCGTACTCATTTACGTCAATTGGACTGTGTGACTCCAAGAACTCTTTCAGTACCTCTGCATCCGTAAAGCCCGTGTTGACGTAACCCGGATGAGTATTCACTTTCGGGTAACCATCACCACCTGACGCATTGTAGCTTGGTACGGTAAAGCGGTATTGACCATCTAAGCGAAGCTGTTTTTCACCGATGAAAACATTCGATACTTTGCCATTTTCAACCGTCATGGTAATACCTGCAAACTGAGCGTAAGCACCTGAGTCAACTGGCTTTGTCGCCACGACATTTAAGTAATCGAGCACTTCTTTACCCGACATATCGACGTAAGACACCATATTGCCAAATGGCTGAACCGTCAGCACGTCTTTGTAGGTGATGTCGCCTGCTTCAATCGAATCACGAACACCGCCTGAGTTCATCACAGCAAAATCCGCTTTAGCGCGCTCCATGTGAGCTGTTGCAATCAAACGACCAAGGTTAGTTTGTTGGAAACGAACGACGTTGCGGTCACCTTCTAGCTTTCCGTTAGATTCGGCAATTTTCACATTCAACTGGCCCTGACCTTTTTCTTGGTAAGGGCGAAGGAAATCCAGCATTGCCGAGTCTTGTGCAATTTCATCTTGAACCAATACACGTTGAGACTCGCCGTTCACTTTGATTTTCTTCTTCAAGTTAACCGGAATCAGATCATAGCTCACCATCGACAGTTCGCCGTTGCGGAACTCGTAATCAGCACGACCAACGTACTTACCCCACTCGTACGCTTGCACGATGTAAGTGCCGTTTTGCTCATCTGGTTTGCACTCTTCACCCGGCTTAAAGTTCTTCTTAATGACGTTAGGGCCTTCCATACAAACAGGCTCTTGTGAGTGCCCACCCACAATCATGTCCAAATCACCTTCATTTAGGTAGCGAGCCAAGGCCACGTCACCGGGAGCATTCGCACCACGGTTGCCGTTTTCGTAGTGACCCATGTGTGTCACTGCAAAAATAAGATCTGGCTTTTCAGTTTGCTTCAGTTCAGCAATCAGCTTTTTCGCTTCTTCTTTCGGGTCGCGGAAATCAACCTCGCCGATGTATTCTGGGTTACCCAGTTTTGCCGTGTCTTCTGTCGTAAGGCCAATCACCGCAATCTTGATGCCTTGCTTGTTGAACATGGCATAAGGTTGGAACAATCGCTCGCCGGTTTCTTTGTCGTAAATGTTGGCAGACAGCATCGGGAAGTTTGCCCACTCTTGCTGTTTGAACAACACTTCCAGTGGGTTATCGAATTCGTGGTTACCCAGCGCCATTGCGTCGTAACCAATCTTACTCATGCCTTTGAAGTCAGGCTCAGCATCTTGTAAATCAGACTCAGGAACACCTGTGTTGATATCACCACCTGATAGTAGAAGCACGCTACCGCCTTCGGCTTGAATCTCTGCACGCAGTTCATCAATCAGCGTCTTACGTGCCGCCATGCCGTACTCACCGTACTTGTTTTGCCAAAAACGACCGTGGTGGTCATTGGTGTGCAGTACGGTCAGTTTGTAAGTTGTGTCTTCATTCCATTCGTGTGCTGGTTGCGTGGCACATCCGGCAAGAGTTGCCAAGATAGCTGCGCTCAAAGCGGTTTTTACAATCAGGCGTTGCTTCATTGTTTTACCTTTTTATCGTCTGGGGTCCACTGCATTACGCGCTCAGCAACCAAGAAACAGGGTTCTCATTGTGCTAAAACGCGCAAACTTGGCGCTAGTGTAAATCACTAAGGTATTGATTTCATGTTTCTGCGACGCACTTTACTCATAGCGAACCAGTTCGCCGCAAATCTAAGCAAATTATAGACATAATCAAAGTGGTGTAAGGAAACGAGAAGCGAGAAGCGAGAAGCGAGAAGCGAGAAGCGAGAAGCGAGAAGCGAGAAGCGAGAAGCGAGAAGCGAGAAGCGAGAAGCGAGAAAAGGATAGTGAGGCAGAATCAATGTGTCGATACAAAAATGGCCAGCACATAGGCTGACCATTTCATTTTAACATTCACAACAATCGATTATTTGATATCGATGTCTGCAAAACTCTTGATTAGATCGTCTAGCGATTTCATTTGCGCTAGGAACGGCTCAAGTTTGTCTAGCGGCAGCGCAGATGGGCCATCACAACGTGCTTGATCTGGGTTCGGGTGCGCTTCAATGAATAGACCTGCAATACCAGTTGCTAGACCGGCTTTCGCCAGTTCAACAGTCTGCTCACGACGACCACCAGATGCCGCGCCCGACGGGTCACGCATTTGTAGTGAGTGCGTTACGTCAAAGATGATTGGGCTGCCTTTCGATGCGTTTTTCATCACACCAAAACCAAGCATATCAACCACTAGGTTGTCGTAACCGTGGCAAGAACCGCGCTCACAAAGGATGATGTTTTCGTTACCACACTCTGCAAACTTCTCAACGATGTTACCCACTTGACCAGGGCTCATGAACTGAGGTTTCTTCACGTTGATCACCGCACCTGTTTTCGCCATTGCTTCAACAAGGTCAGTTTGACGAGCTAGGAATGCAGGAAGCTGAATAACGTCAACTACGTCAGCCACTGGTTGAGCTTGTGCTTCAGTGTGAACATCAGTGATGATCTTCACGCCGAACGTGTCTTTCAGCTCTTGGAAGATTTTCATGCCTTCTTCTAGACCTGGGCCACGGTATGAGTGAACAGAACTGCGGTTCGCTTTGTCGAACGACGCCTTAAACACGTATGGGATACCAAGCTTGTCCGTTACTTTTACGTAGTGCTCACAGATCTGCATAGCAAGATCACGAGACTCAAGAACGTTCATACCTGCAAATAGGGTGAATGGCTTGTCGTTAGCAACTTGAATGTCGCCAATATTAACGATTTTCTGTTCCATTTTGATTCTCTTTTATCTGTCTTCGACATGCCGTTTGAGCATGCCGATAAAATTAGTGAAGCGTAACGTGCTTTTCGCTCATGGCGTTAACTTGTGATTTTAGTAGCTCTGATGCCGGATCGTCTGGGCATTGGTCAATAAAGTACTGAAAATCAGACACCGCTACCTGATGGCAATCCAACTGCTGGAAGATAAAACCACGGTCACGAATTTCGTATGGGTCATCAGGTACAAACGTCAACGCAAGATTGGTACAACGCAGCGCCAGTGTGTAACGCTCTTCACGTAGCATGGCGCTCTTAATCAACGCCAACCAACGGCCAATTACAGTCGGGTTGTCCGCTTCTTCAAAGTGTTCTGGCTTTAATGTTGCCAGTGGGCCTTCCTGACCAATCAACCAAGCTTGAAGGATTTTCTCACCGACATACTCACCGTTAAACGGGTTGATGTAGTCTGGTGTTTTGTGCATCCAATCCACTTTGATCAAGAATTGAGTCGGGAATGTCACCCCTTTCATCGGGAAGCCAAGACGGTTGCCCAAGTAAAGTAGAATAGCGCCTAGGCTCACTGGGATACCTTTTTTGCGCTCCAACACTTTATCGATAAAGCTGTTGTCAGAGATAAAGTACTCTTGCTCGTCGCCTTTAAAGCCCCACTCATAAAAGAATAAGCGCAGAAACGATTCGAAACGTTGTTCTTCATCCGTCTCGTGAACCAAGATAGCTTCCGCTTCTTTATAAAGTCGTTCTAGTTCCAGTTTTGCCCAATGGACATTGGTGTCTGGATTGATGGAGTGGTTTAGCTCTAACGCGCCTTCCACCAACGCCATGTTGTCAAAATCTTCGTCAAAAAACTCAAGCATGAAGATTACCCAAATAGGTTTGGATTTTTAGATACTGCAATATTGGCGGCCATAACTAACCAGCCCAGAGCGCCAAAGAAGGCAAAAATTCTCAGCAGCTTGTTTTTCGCCATTTTCAGAGCGAAGAAACCAAGAGCGATGTACGCCAGCACACAAGTGATTTTGTTGGTTAGCCAAGGCGCAGCATCCGTAAATGGAATAAAACCAGTCACCATAATTAGGCCGATACCTGACAGCAATAGCGCCGTATCAACAATATGTGGGATAACTTTCAAGAAGCGATTGTTGCGCTTTGGAGAATCCATCATCAACAATACAAATCGGATCGATAGTAGCGTCGCGCTCAATGCGATCGTTACTAAGTGAATGTGTTTTAGAGCTACGTACATTTTCTTTCTCTTTTATAAGTTACTGCTGACTTGCTCGTTATTATTGCGGTTTGTAACAACCGAGCGTCACTCGATCGTTATCACCATAGTCTTTTTCCGTAACGACTTGTTCAAAACCAAAGTGCGTCATGATCTCACGAACGGCTTCGCCCTGATCATAACCATGTTCGAAAGCGAGCCACCCACCCTCTTGCAAATATTGACGCGCAAGATCAGAGATATGACGAATATCGGCTAGACCATTCTCATCGGCAACCAGCGCCGATTTTGGTTCGAAACGCACATCTCCTTGAGAGAGGTGTGGGTCTTTTTCGTCGATGTACGGTGGATTGGAGACAATTAAAGCAAACTTTGTTCCGCTGGCAATAGGTTCGAACCAACTACCTTGATCAAACGTCACATTTTTGATGTTTAATCGCGACGCATTGTGCTCAGCCAGCTCTTTCGCCTCTTGCTTAAGATCGATACCCATCACTTGGCGATTAGGCATCTCGGACGCCAGTGCTAAAGCTATCGCACCAGTTCCTGTGCCAAGGTCTAAGATCGGTCCCGTTTGTCCGAAAGTCTTATCTAATGCGACTTCAACCAAACGTTCAGTATCTGGTCTTGGGATCAATGTGGATGGCGAGACTTTAAGAGGTAAAGACCAAAACTCACGTTCACCAATGATGTAAGCCACGGGCTCACCAGCGATGCGTCGTGCCAAGAGTGCATCAAATTGAGCTTGTTGCTCGGTTTCTAATGCTCTTTCTGGCCAGGTCAGTAGGTAGGTTCTTGGTTTGCCAAGGACATGGCAAAGAAGGACAGCTGCATCGAGAGAAGGCGACTCTTTGCCGCCTTCTGTCAGAATTGCCGTCGCACTTTTCAGTGCTTGCTCAATAGATTGAACTTGGCTCATCGATTAGCCGTTCTCAGCTAGCGCCGCTAGTTGGTCTGCTTGGTGCTCTTGAACTACTGGATCGATCAGACTTTGTAGATCACCTTCCATCACTTCGTTCAAACGGTAGATGGTTAGGTTGATACGGTGATCAGAAACACGACCTTGTGGGTAGTTGTAAGTACGGATGCGGTCACTACGGTCACCAGAACCTAGTAGGTTACGACGTGTGTCAGACACTTCTGCTGCACGACGCTCTTGCTCCGCTTGAACGATACGCGCCGCAAGTACTGCCATCGCTTTCGCTTTGTTCTTGTGTTGTGAACGCTCGTCCTGACACTCTACTACTGTACCAGTTGGTAAGTGAGTAATACGGATTGCAGAATCCGTGGTGTTAACGTGCTGACCACCCGCGCCAGATGCACGGAAGGTATCAATTTTCAGGTCTGCAGCTTTGATTTCTGGCAGATCCGCTTCTGGGATTTCCGCCATAACTGCTACGGTACACGCAGAAGTATGTACACGACCTTGAGATTCTGTAGCAGGAACACGTTGTACACGGTGACCGCCTGACTCAAACTTCAGTACGCCGTATGCACCGTCGCCGCTCACTTTCGCGATCATCTCTTTGTAACCGCCGTGTTCTGCTTCGTTAGAAGACATCACTTCGATGCGCCAACCACGCTTCTCTGCGTATTTGCTGTACATACGGAACAAGTCACCCGCGAAGATGCCTGCTTCATCACCGCCTGCACCAGCACGGATTTCAAGGAAACAGTTACGGTCATCGTTTGGATCTTTTGGAAGAAGAAGAATTTGTAGCTCATCAGTCAGACGCTCGATCGCATCTTTTGCTTCTTTGATTTCTTCCTGCGCCATTTCACGCATTTCTTCGTCGTCTTCGTTAGCCATATCTTCAGCAGCGATGAGGTCATCTTGCGCTTGTTGATACGCTTGGAAGCAATTAGTAACTTCTTCTAGCTGAGAGTACTCTTTTGATAGAGCGCGGAATTTATCCTGATTTCCAATTACATCAGGATCACCAAGAAGATGTTGAACTTCTTCGTAACGTTCTACTAGCGTTTCTAGCTTAGTCAGAATAGAGGCTTTCATAGTGTCGTTTTCTTAATAAAAAGCGTGAGTTACAGATCATCCAAACCAAGGGTCTGGCGGATAACCGTTAATTTTGCTGGTTCGCCCTGCTCGGCCGCACTTTGCAGCGCACGAGTTGGAGCGTGAATCAGTTTGTTGGTGAGTTTATTACTAAGCTCGCGCAGCACTTTTTCTGGGTCTGCGCCCGTTGCCAATGATTGTAGGCTCTTACTTAGCAAATCTTCACGAATTTCGTTGGCCGATTTACGATAATCACGAATACTGTCCACCGCTTGGAGTGAACGTAGCCACGTCATAAATGCCGCGCTTTCTTCGCTTACTATCGCTTCTGCTTGAATCGCTTCTACTTTACGTTGTTCAATGTTGCTATCGATGATCGACTGCAAGTCATCCACCGAGTACAAGTAAGCATCATTCAGTTCACTGACCTGCGCTTCCACATCACGTGGTACCGCAATATCCACCAAGAGCATCGGCTGGTGACGACGTTTCTTCAACGCAGTCTCAACCATCCCCTTACCAATAATAGGCAGTGGGCTCGCCGTTGAGCTGATCACGATGTCTGCTCTTGATAAATGGTCCGGAATTTCATTCAAGCTGATCACTTCTGCCCCAAATTGCTCCGCTAACACAAGAGCACGCTCTCGAGTACGGTTTGCAACAATCATCTTGGTACAGCCGTTCGACGCCAAGTGCTTCGCCACCAATTCGATGGTTTCACCTGCGCCAACCAACAATACTGTTGAGTCAGACAGTGATTCAAAGATGTGTTTCGCCAGTGTACATGCAGCATAAGCTACCGACACGGCGTTACCACCAATATCAGTTTCTGTTCGAACACGTTTTGCGACTGAGAAAGTCTTTTGGAACAACTTATCAATCGACGCATCCACCGCCTGATGATCTCGGGAATCAGAAAACGCTTGTTTTACCTGACCCAAAATCTGGGGCTCACCTAGTACCAGTGAATCAAGGCCGCAAGAAACACGCATCAAGTGCTTAATCGCCGCTTGCTCTTCATGGACATAAAGGCTGGGCATCAAGTCTTCTTGATTAACTTGATGGAACTGGGCTAGCCAGTCGATAAGCTTATTTCGCGCTCCTTGCTTTACGTCGCAGTACACTTCGGTACGGTTACAGGTAGAAACAATCACACTGCCATTTACGGCTTCATGGTCTCTGAGTTGCTCAAGTGCTGGGCCCAATTTATCGGGTCCGAACGCCACTTTCTCTCGCAAGTCAACAGACGCTGTATTGTGATTGATTCCAATAGCAAGCAAGGACATCTAACGTGGTATCTCTGAGATCGGTTATAAAATAGGTTCAGAATTTTACTGTAAGCACGCATTTATTGAAAGGGTAAGCCGGATTTGTTTTCCTTCGCTCGGCTTTTCAATGCTATAGTTGTGAGCGATTACCGATGAAACTGATTAATAAGCCATCAAACATGACCTTACGCTCCTTTCTCATCTTGCTCTTATCGAGCCTAGTACTCGCGGGTTGTAGTTCTGTTCCTGAAAGTGTCACCAGCGTAGAGTGGCAAGCGCACGAACAGCGACTGGAAACCATTGATAACTTTCAAGCTACAGGCAAACTTGGCTACATTGGCCCTGATCAAAGACAAAGCCTGAATTTTTTCTGGAAGCATTCTTCCGTCTTAAGTCAATTGCGCTTAACCACTCTGCTTGGTCAAACCGCATTAAAGCTCACGATTACCCCGCAAGGCGCGACGGTCGAAACGTACGATGACCAAGTACTCTCTGCTCTTGACGCTAACCAACTCATTTTCCGTTTGACCGGTTTGATGATGCCCGTCGACCACATGCCAGATTGGCTACTCGGCTTGCCAACCGATGCAGACTCTTTCCAGCTTTCACCAACCAACACGTTACAAGCGCTCGATAAACAGATCGGCCCGAATGATTGGAACATCGCTTATCAACGCTATGGCGACATTGAATGGCATCAACAGACATTGCCTCTACCAAACAAGTTAAAGCTGAGCACAGCAGACGTAAAAATTAATTTAGTGATCACAAAATGGAACATCACCCAATGATCGATATTTCAACCCGCTGGCCATCTCCGGCGAAATTGAATCTCTTTCTTTATATCAATGGCCGAACCGAAAATGGCTACCACGAGCTACAAACACTATTCCAATTCGTCGATCACGGCGATGAACTCACCATTCAAGCAAACGACTCAGGTGAGATCACCATTTCACCTGAGATTGAAGGTGTTCCTCTAAAAGACAACTTGATCTGGAAAGCTGCCACGGCGTTGCAACGCTACGCAAATTGCTCATACGGTGCCCATATTGATCTTCATAAGATCTTACCGATGGGCGGTGGCATTGGTGGCGGCTCTTCAAATGCGGCAACAGCGCTGGTTGCACTCAACTACCTATGGCAAACCCACTTAAGTGATGATGAATTAGCCGAAATCGGCCTTGCGCTTGGTGCGGATGTACCCGTTTTTGTTCGCGGCTTTGCGGCGTTTGCGGAAGGTGTTGGCGAGAAACTTTCTCCGGCTCATCCAGATGAGAAATGGTATTTGGTTGTTCGCCCAAATGTTTCCATTGCAACCGCCGACATATTCGGTCATCCAGATCTGACCCGAAATACGCCAAAACGCGATTTAGAAACGCTTTTAAACGCGCCAAGCGTAAACGATTGCGAAAAAATTGTACGAATGCTCTACCCAGAGGTTGATAAGCAACTTTCATGGCTGCTACAATACGCGCCGTCAAGATTGACGGGGACAGGATCTTGCGTTTTTGCTGAATTTTCGAGCAAAACCGAAGCGGAAACTATCCTTGCACAACTCTCTGATAAAGTCTCGGCATTTGTCGCTCAAGGGCGCAATGTTTCGCCACTGAAAGAGACTTTGGCTGAATACCAATCAGCCTCACACCGACCTATTTAAAACTGGACGCAAACCCGAGGTTTCCACCGTGCCTGATATGAAGCTATTTGCTGGTAACGCAACACCTGAACTAGCCCAACGTATTGCTGATCGTCTTTACATCTCTCTAGGTGATGCATCTGTTTCTCGCTTTTCTGATGGCGAAGTTGCAGTTCAAATCAACGAGAATGTTCGTGGTAGCGATGTTTTTATCATTCAATCCACTTGTGCACCGACTAACGACAACCTAATGGAACTGGTTGTTATGATTGATGCAATGCGCCGTGCTTCAGCAGGCCGTATCACTGCAGTTATTCCTTACTTCGGCTACGCTCGCCAAGATCGTCGTGTACGTTCTTCTCGTGTGCCAATTACTGCAAAAGTTGTTGCTGATTTCCTATCTAACGTTGGTGTTGACCGCGTTCTGACTATCGACCTACACGCAGAGCAAATCCAAGGCTTCTTCGATGTACCAGTTGATAACATCTTCGGTACGCCAGTACTTCTAGAAGACATGCAATCTCGTGGTCTAGAAAACCCAGTAGTGGTTTCTCCTGACCTAGGTGGCGTTGTTCGTGCTCGTGCAACAGCAAAAGCGCTAGGCGATATCGACATCGCTATCGTTGACAAGCGTCGTCCACGTGCAAACGTTTCTGAAGTAATGAACCTAATCGGTGACGTTGAAGGTCGTGACTGTGTGATCGTTGATGACATGATCGATACAGGTGGCACACTATGTAAAGCAGCTGAAGCGCTAAAAGAGCGCGGTGCTAAGCGTGTATTCGCTTACGCAACTCACGCTGTTTTCTCTGGTAACGCTGCAGACAACATCAAGAACTCAGTTCTTGACCAAGTTATCGTAACTGACTCTATCTCTCTATCTAAAGAGATGGCTGCAACTGGCAAAGTGACCACACTAAGCCTATCTCGCATGCTAGCTGAAGCGATTCGTCGTATCAGCAACGAAGAGTCAATCTCTGCAATGTTCAACTAATACGAACATTTCAGTTAGACTGATTTTAAAAGCACCCCTCTTTGGGGTGTTTTTTTATTTGTATCGATAGGCAGAAAATCCCTTGGTCGCCCACTGTGAGAATTCTGTGCTATCATACGGCGCTTTTTGAGATTCCAGAGAGATCCTAACCTTGACTCAACCAATCAAACTTCTTGTTGGTCTTGCTAATCCGGGACCAGAATACGCCAAAACTCGCCACAATGCGGGCGCTTGGGTTGTAGAAGAATTAGCTCGCGTTCACAACGTTACCCTGAAGAACGAACCAAAGTTCTTTGGCCTAACAGGACGCATTATGGTCAATGGCCAGGATCTCCGTTTGCTAATCCCAACCACCTTCATGAATCTATCTGGCAAGGCGATCGCAGCACTCGCGAAGTTTTACCAAATTAAGCCAGAAGAGATCATGGTTGCTCATGACGAGCTAGACTTACCGCCAGGTGTCGCTAAGTTTAAGAAAGGTGGCGGTCACGGTGGCCATAATGGTCTGCGTGACACCATTAGCAAACTGGGCAATAACAAAGATTTTTATCGTCTTCGTATCGGCATCGGCCATCCGGGACACAAAGATAAAGTGGCAGGTTTTGTACTAGGCAAAGCTCCAGCAAAAGAGCAAGAGCTACTAGACGCCGCAGCTGACGAATCAGTGCGCTGTCTAGATATCCTAATTAAGGATGGTCTATCAAAAGCACAAAATCGCCTCCACACGTTCAAAGCTGAATAAGGTTACTATCATGGGTTTTAAATGTGGCATCGTTGGTCTTCCTAACGTTGGTAAATCAACTCTGTTTAACGCACTAACTAAAGCGGGTATTGAAGCAGCAAACTTCCCGTTCTGTACCATTGAACCAAACACTGGTGTGGTTCCTGTGCCAGATCTACGTCTAGATGCTCTAGCAAAGATCGTTAACCCACAGAAAGTTCTGCCTACTACAATGGAATTCGTAGACATCGCTGGTCTAGTTGCAGGTGCATCTCGCGGTGAAGGTCTAGGTAACAAATTCCTAGCGAACATCCGTGAAACTGACGCAATCGGCCACGTTGTACGTTGTTTCGAAAACGACAACATCGTTCACGTTGCAGGTAAAGTATCTCCAATCGAAGATATTGAAGTTATCAACCTTGAGCTAGCAATGGCTGACCTTGATTCTTGTGAGCGCGCGATTCAGCGTAACGCTAAGAAAGCAAAAGGCGGCGATAAAGACGCAAAATTCGAACTGACGGTTCTAGAAAAACTGCTTCCTATCCTAACGGAAGGTGGCATGGCGCGTACTGTTGAGCTTACGAAAGAAGAAATAGCAGCAATTGGCTACCTAAACTTCCTGACGCTAAAACCAACTATGTACATCGCTAACGTGAACGAAGATGGTTTTGAAGACAACGCGTACCTAGACGCAGTACGTGAGTTTGCAGCCAAAGAAAACAACGTTGTTGTTCCTGTATGTGCAGCGATCGAATCAGAGATGGCTGAACTAGAAGACGACGAGCGTGAAGAGTTCCTAGCTGACCTTGGTATAGAAGAACCAGGTCTAAACCGTGTTATCCGCGCGGGTTACGAACTGCTAAACCTACAAACTTACTTCACAGCTGGCGTGAAAGAAGTTCGTGCATGGACAATCCCTGTTGGTGCAACTGCGCCAAAAGCAGCAGCGAAGATCCACACTGACTTTGAAAAAGGCTTCATCCGTGCAGAAGTTGTTGGTTACGACGATTTCATCCAATGCAACGGTGAAAGCGGTGCGAAAGATGCAGGTAAATGGCGTCTAGAAGGTAAAGAATACATCGTTAAAGATGGTGATGTTGTACACTTCCGCTTCAACGTATAATTAAGTGAATGAATTTTAAACACTTCATTTACATAAAAAGCCAGCCATAGTGCTGGCTTTTTTTATACCTTTCATAAACAACAGAAAATAAACTCCCTCACTCCAAGCCAATTTATTTCCAGTTTTAGATCATAAACGCGCCTCTTTGTTTAAAAAGGAAGCGAACGATGGATTTTGCGGGATTTATTGAAAAAAACTGTTGACGGATCTCACTCAACTTCGCATAATGCGCGCCGTTCCCGACAACAAGGCAACTTAGCGACGAGAACGAAAAACATGGTATTGGCTACGTAGCTCAGCTGGTTAGAGCACATCACTCATAATGATGGGGTCACAGGTTCGAATCCCGTCGTAGCCACCATTCCTAAACATTCTTTTATTAGAATAGTTAGGAATAGATGCGGTCGTGGCGGAATTGGTAGACGCACCAGATTTAGGTTCTGGCGCCGCAAGGTGTGAGAGTTCAAGTCTCTCCGACCGCACCATGTTTTAAGTAGTAGAAATACTACTGCCTGCAGGTCTATCGCCAAGCGGTAAGGCAGCGGCTTTTGATGCCGCCATTCCCTGGTTCGAATCCAGGTAGACCTGCCATTTTTCCAAAGTGAGATTCCTTTAAGAAAAAGGGTTGTCACTTAGAGCGTGAAGGTTTATATTGTCTCGCTCAAAAAGATGGCTACGTAGCTCAGCTGGTTAGAGCACATCACTCATAATGATGGGGTCACAGGTTCGAATCCCGTCGTAGCCACCATTCTTTCTTTAATGAAAGAAAAAATTCAACGATTAGTTTTTACCAATTAACTAATGGTTAATAGATTTCAAGATGCGGTCGTGGCGGAATTGGTAGACGCACCAGATTTAGGTTCTGGCGCCGCAAGGTGTGAGAGTTCAAGTCTCTCCGACCGCACCATCTTGAATCGAAATTAAATAAATATATGCGGTCGTGGCGGAATTGGTAGACGCACCAGATTTAGGTTCTGGCGCCGCAAGGTGTGAGAGTTCAAGTCTCTCCGACCGCACCATATATTTATTGCCTGCAGGTCTATCGCCAAGCGGTAAGGCAGCGGCTTTTGATGCCGCCATTCCCTGGTTCGAATCCAGGTAGACCTGCCACTATTTTAATTATTGAGTTTACTCAGTAGTTATGCGGTCGTGGCGGAATTGGTAGACGCACCAGATTTAGGTTCTGGCGCCGCAAGGTGTGAGAGTTCAAGTCTCTCCGACCGCACCATGATTAAAGTCTCTTTTATTAGAGCAATGTAGGGCTATCGCCAAGCGGTAAGGCAGCGGCTTTTGATGCCGCCATTCCCTGGTTCGAATCCAGGTAGCCCTGCCATATTTTCCCTTTAAAGGGACGTTATTGAGGTTTTACCAATTCTCTCGATAACAACAATTAAGACGCGGTCGTGGCGGAATTGGTAGACGCACCAGATTTAGGTTCTGGCGCCGCAAGGTGTGAGAGTTCAAGTCTCTCCGACCGCACCATCTTAATTAAAAGAATACATATGTTGTTAAAACATATTGTTGGCTACGTAGCTCAGCTGGTTAGAGCACATCACTCATAATGATGGGGTCACAGGTTCGAATCCCGTCGTAGCCACCATTTATTTTATTGTCTAGGTTTTACCAATTTCCTAGATGATTTAGAAAAGTCGCGGTCGTGGCGGAATTGGTAGACGCACCAGATTTAGGTTCTGGCGCCGCAAGGTGTGAGAGTTCAAGTCTCTCCGACCGCACCATACTTTTCTAATTTGATATGTCTTTTGACTATCGCCCGTAGGTCTATCGCCAAGCGGTAAGGCAGCGGCTTTTGATGCCGCCATTCCCTGGTTCGAATCCAGGTAGACCTGCCATTATTCTCCCTTTAAAGGGACGTTATTGAGGTTTTACCAATTCTCTCGATAACAACAATTAAGATGCGGTCGTGGCGGAATTGGTAGACGCACCAGATTTAGGTTCTGGCGCCGCGAGGTGTGAGAGTTCAAGTCTCTCCGACCGCACCATCTTAATTAAAAATATATTGTTGGCTACGTAGCTCAGCTGGTTAGAGCACATCACTCATAATGATGGGGTCACAGGTTCGAATCCCGTCGTAGCCACCATTTATTCCGATAAATAGTTTATACTTAAGACTATTGATCAGAAGCGTTAAAGCGCGGTCGTGGCGGAATTGGTAGACGCACCAGATTTAGGTTCTGGCGCCGCAAGGTGTGAGAGTTCAAGTCTCTCCGACCGCACCATACTTTCCTTAAATGGAAAGCACTTAGCTGAAAGACTAAGGCCTGTAGGGCTATCGCCAAGCGGTAAGGCAGCGGCTTTTGATGCCGCCATTCCCTGGTTCGAATCCAGGTAGCCCTGCCATTACAAAACGTTGTTAAGGTTATACCAATCACCTTAGTAACTAAAAAACACGATGCGGTCGTGGCGGAATTGGTAGACGCACCAGATTTAGGTTCTGGCGCCGCAAGGTGTGAGAGTTCAAGTCTCTCCGACCGCACCATACTTTCCTTGAGTGGAAAGCACTTAGTTGAAAGACTAAGACCTGTAGGGCTATCGCCAAGCGGTAAGGCAGCGGCTTTTGATGCCGCCATTCCCTGGTTCGAATCCAGGTAGCCCTGCCATTACAAAACGTTGTTAAGGTTATACCAATTACCTTAGTGACTAAAAAATACGATGCGGTCGTGGCGGAATTGGTAGACGCACCAGATTTAGGTTCTGGCGCCGCAAGGTGTGAGAGTTCAAGTCTCTCCGACCGCACCATGATTGAAAAACCCAGCATTAATTTGCTGGGTTTTTTCTTTTTTCCGATTCTGGACTCGGTAGATCTCTGATTTATCGAATTAAAAAAGCGAGCTCATGGCTCGCTTTTTTTCTATCTATTGCTTTTCGACTTGACGCTTAACGGTATCCAGACTTACATACCCAATGCGTACTTCAATACTTGTGCTTTGATCGGACCTGAATTTTCCGCCAACTTTAATGCCGCATTACGAGCGAACTTCAATGGACCCAAATCATTACTAAAGCCTTTGTAAAACACATCCATGCCCGTTTGCATTAGCAAGTTATCCGGCCGACGCGCGCGCTCATACTTGGCGAGTAATGAATCATTAAGTTGCTCTTGCTGATCCGTCACTGAAAGCAGGACATCAACATCCTTGAAGCCAAGATTCACGCCTTGCCCAGCAAGTGGGTTAATTGTATGAGCAGAATCGCCCACTAATACGCAATTCTTGTTTGAATAACTTTGAGCGTGACGGCGAGTCAATGGGAATGAGCCAAACTGTAAAACGTCGATATCACCCAATTCAGCAGGGAAATGACGTAGGATCTCTTCTTTTAACTGAGGTTTGGTCATCGCGCACAATTGCTTAATGCGTTTTGGTGAGTCATACCAAACCAACGAACCCTGCCCTACGTCTTTGCCATCTTCAGTTAATGAGCATAGCGGCAAGAACGAACGTGGTCCTGACGGAGTAAATTGCTGCCAAGTGATGTCTTGTTGAGGAAGTTCGGTTTTCACGTTGATCAGCATGCAATGTTGACGGTAATCCCATGCGGTTACGCCAATACCCGCCAATTGACGAACTTTTGAGTTCGCGCCATCGGCACCAATCACCCAACTCGCTTCAAACTGCTCGCCGCTTTCTAGCGTTACACGGTTTACCTCGGCAAATTCGATGTCTTTCAATCGCTCTGGGCACATCACCGTTAAGTTGTCGTATTGTGCGAAAGCTTGCCAAAGGCCTAGTTGGATTAGGCGGTTTTCAACAATATATCCTAACTGCTCCAATGACAGTTCATCAGAGTGAAAACGGGTACGGCACTCTGGGTGTTCCCACGTTTCCAAACGGCGATAAGGACACACTCGCATGCTCTCAATGGCTGACCATGCACCTAATGAATCAAGTAGCTTCACTGACTGATGAGAAATCGCAGATACGCGAATATCCAACGCTTGAGAAGCCTCAAACGCCTTTGGCTCTGCACCTTCTACCACTACAACGCTTCTGCCTTGCTTGGCAAATCCAACAGCCACCGCTGCCCCGACCATGCCGCCACCGATTACGGCGATGTCATACTTGTTCATTTTTTGCTCTTCATCATATTGATTAATTGGCGTTTTTTAATTGTACGTTCCGTGGCTATTTTTACAAAATTGTTTAACAAAAAACCTTGCTGTATATAGGGCAAAAAACTAGATTTCATCAGGGTTTGCAGAGAATTTGTCAGATCACTAGTCAGGTGCTTTTTAAAGCAGTACAATACGCCGCTTACCGCCGAGATGGCGGCTATAATTTGAGCAATAGCTCTCCGATTTAAGAACAACTGAACGAGCGAAAGTGAGATGAGTAAGAAACTGCTAATTAAAACCTGGGGCTGCCAGATGAACGAATACGATTCATCAAAAATGGCCGACCTGCTTAATGCTGCAAACGGCTATGAGCTGACCGAAGAGCCAGAGGAAGCAGACGTACTTCTACTCAACACCTGTTCGATCCGTGAAAAAGCGCAAGAGAAAGTTTTCCACCAGCTTGGCCGTTGGAAAACACTAAAAGACAAAAAGCCTGGCGTAGTTATCGGCGTAGGTGGTTGTGTAGCAACTCAAGAAGGTGACCACATCCGTCAGCGTGCTCCATACGTTGATGTAATTTTTGGTCCACAAACTCTTCACCGTCTTCCTGAGATGATCAAACAATCTCAATCGGATGAAGCACCTGTAATGGACATTTCATTCCCAGAAATCGAAAAGTTCGACCGTCTACCTGAGCCTCGTGCTGAAGGTGCAACGGCATTCGTTTCTATCATGGAAGGCTGTTCTAAGTACTGTACTTACTGTGTAGTACCGTACACTCGTGGTGAAGAAGTAAGCCGTCCAATGGATGACGTACTGTTCGAAATCGCACAGCTAGCCGATCAAGGCGTACGTGAAGTAAACCTACTGGGTCAAAACGTAAACGCGTACCGTGGTCCTATGCACGACGGTGAAATCTGTTCATTTGCAGAACTGCTTCGTTTGGTTGCGTCTATCGATGGTATTGATCGTATCCGCTTTACAACAAGCCACCCATTAGAGTTTACTGATGACATCATCGCAGTTTACGAAGACACACCTGAACTAGTGAGCTTCCTTCACCTACCAGTACAAAGTGGTAGTGACCGAGTGCTGACTATGATGAAACGTCCTCACACTGGGATTGAATACAAGTCGATCATCCGTAAACTGCGTAAAGCACGTCCTGATATCCAAATCAGTTCAGACTTTATCGTTGGTTTCCCTGGTGAAACAGACAAAGATTTCCAAGACACAATGAAGCTAATCAAAGACGTAGACTTTGACATGAGCTTCAGCTTCATCTTCTCTCCACGTCCAGGTACGCCAGCGGCAGATTACCCTTGTGACCTATCAGAGCAAGTGAAGAAAGAGCGTCTATACGAGCTACAACAAACCGTAAACGCACAAGCAATGCGCTACTCTCGTCTAATGCTAGGCACTGAGCAACGCGTTCTGGTTGAAGGTCCTTCTAAGAAGAACCTAATGGAGCTTCGTGCTCGTACAGAAAACAACCGTGTAGTAAACTTTGAAGGTAGCGCAGACCTAATCGGTCAGTTCGTTGACGTGAAGATTACGGATGTATTTGCTAACTCACTACGTGGTGAGCTAGTACGTACAGAAAAAGACATGGACCTTCGTAGCGTGATTTCACCAACGCAAATGATGGCGAAAACGCGTCGCGAAGATGAGCTAGGTGTAGCTACTTTTACGCCATAAGCTCGCACAAATAGCCATTGAGAGCCTGGTCGTTATCAGGCTCTCGTTAAATGGCATAAAATGAGAGGCAACATTGAGCAATAAAATCGTAACGCTAGAAATCAATCTAGAACCTTCAGACAACCGCCGACTAGCAAGCCTGTGCGGTCCATTCGATGACAACATCAAGCATTTAGAACGTCGTCTAGGCGTTGAAATTAACCACCGTAGCGACCTTTTCACCATTGTCGGTAAACCTCATACCGCAGCAGCTGCGCTGGATATTCTGAAAACCCTTTATGTAGACACCGCTCCTGTCCGCGGCGAAACGCCTGATATCGAACCAGAGCAGATCCATCTGGCGATCAAAGAATCAGGTGTGCTGGAGCAAAATACCGAGTCAAACATCGAACACGGTAAAGAAGTTTTCGTAAAAACGAAGAAAGGCGTGATCAAGCCTCGTACACCAAATCAGGGTCAATACCTGATGAACATGGTGACGCACGATATCACTTTCGGTATCGGTCCTGCAGGTACAGGTAAAACTTACCTAGCGGTTGCAGCAGCCGTTGACGCACTAGAGCGCCAAGAGATCCGTCGTATTCTATTAACTCGTCCTGCGGTTGAAGCGGGTGAGAAACTGGGCTTCCTACCTGGTGATTTGAGCCAGAAAGTCGACCCTTACCTACGTCCTCTGTACGATGCCCTATTTGAAATGCTGGGCTTTGAGCGCGTAGAAAAGCTGATTGAACGTAACGTGATTGAGGTAGCACCTCTTGCTTACATGCGTGGCCGTACTCTAAACGACGCCTTCATCATTCTTGATGAGAGCCAAAACACCACCGTCGAGCAGATGAAGATGTTCCTAACGCGTATCGGCTTCAACTCTCGCGCAGTTATCACCGGTGACGTGACACAAATTGACTTGCCTCGTGGTGCGAAATCGGGTCTTCGTCATGCAATTGAAGTACTGAGCGAAGTTGACGACATCAGCTTTAACTTCTTCCAAGCTGACGACGTAGTGCGCCACCCAGTGGTTGCTCGTATCGTTAACGCTTACGAGAAGTGGGAAGCGCAAGACCAGAAAGAACGTAAAGAGTTTGAAAAACGCCGTCGTGAAGAACGTGATGCCAAACTGCTAGAAGCAGCCAAAGCAGAACTGAGCGCACAAGTCGCGGCGACTAAGGAATAACCATGGCAATTGAACTTGATTTGCAACTGGCAGTCGAAAATGAAGAAGGCTTACCTTCTGAGCAAGATTTCCAATTGTGGCTGGATAAGACTATTCCTCTTTTCCAACCACAAGCGGAACTGACGATTCGTATTGTCGACGAGCAAGAAAGTCACGAGCTAAACCACGAATACCGTGGTAAAGACAAGCCGACCAACGTGCTATCTTTCCCATTCGAAGTACCACCAGGTATGGAGATGGATCTACTGGGCGATTTGATTATCTGTCGCCAAGTTGTTGAAAAAGAGGCAGTAGAGCAGAACAAGCCTCTACTAGCACATTGGGCGCATATGGTTGTACATGGCAGCTTGCATCTGCTAGGTTATGACCATATCGAGGATGATGAAGCTGAAGAGATGGAATCCCTCGAGACAGAAATCATGCAAGGTATGGGTTACGAAGACCCGTATATTGCTGAAAAAGAGTAACTTTGGTTGCTCGACAGGGAAAGGCGAACCACCCAGATAACCATCTCGTGCTCGTCTTTCTATGTGAGCTATCACACATCTGATAGCGTTACTTAATTGAGAAACAATGAACGAAGATAATTCTCCCTCTTCTAATGAAGGCAAGAAAGAAAAGGCAGAAGGTCCGAGTAGAAAGTCCTTCTTTGAACGTCTAGGTCAACTATTTCAAGGCGAACCAAAAGACCGCCAAGAGCTTGTAGATGTAATCCGCGACTCTGAAATTAATGACCTGATTGACCACGACACCCGAGATATGCTTGAAGGTGTTATGGAAATCTCCGAAATGCGCGTGCGTGACATCATGATCCCGCGTTCGCAAATGGTTACCGTTGAGCGCACAGACGATCTTGATACTTTGATCGCGCTAATTACTGATGCTCAACACTCTCGCTACCCTGTGATCAGCGAAGATAAAGACCATGTGGAAGGCATTCTACTAGCGAAGGACTTACTCAAATACTTGGGCTCAGGCAGTAACCCATTTGATATCGAAGAAGTAATTCGACAAGCAGTAGTTGTACCGGAAAGTAAACGTGTCGACCGTCTGTTAAAAGAGTTCCGTGAAGAACGTTATCACATGGCGATTGTTGTCGATGAATTCGGTGGCGTTTCTGGTCTCGTGACTATCGAAGATATCCTTGAAGAAATCGTAGGGGATATTGAAGATGAGTTCGATGACGATGAAGAAACCGATATCCGTAAGCTAAGCAAACACACGTTTGCTGTCAGAGCTCTGACAACCATTGAAGAGTTTAATGAGACATTCGGTACCAACTTCAGCGATGAAGAAGTGGATACCGTTGGCGGCATGGTAATGACTGCTTTTGGTCACCTACCATCGCGTGGCGAAGTCGTAGAAATTGATGCTTACAGCTTCAAAGTAACGGCTGCCGACAACCGTCGTGTCATTCAACTACAAGTGACGATTCCAGACGAAGAAACGCTGGTTGAAGCCACTCAAGAGTAACGCGATACCCTAACAACGGGAATATCAGAAAAATATAATGATGAATGTACTCTTTCATCGCCTCAAGCGGCCCTTAGTGGCCGCTTTTGTTGGCGCCTCCACTACCCTAGCATTTGCCCCTTACCAGTTATGGCCAATCGCCATACTCAGCCCTGCTATCCTACTTATTCTTCTTGCAAACCAGTCACCTAAGCGCGCGCTGTGGATCGGTTATGCATGGGGTTTAGGACAATTCGCTACGGGTGTAAGTTGGGTTTACGTCAGCATTGCTGGCTTTGGCGGTATGCCGCTGATTGCAAACGTCTTCCTAATGGGCCTACTGATCGCTTACCTATCGGTTTACACCGGCCTGTTTGCTTGGCTCAGCAATAAGTTCTTCCCTGAATTCACAATAAGTAAAGCCCTTCTAGCAGCTCCAGCGTTATGGCTAGTTACTGATTGGCTGCGTGGTTGGGTGATGACAGGATTCCCTTGGCTATGGCTTGGCTACAGCCAAATCGACGCGCCTTTCGCAAGCTTCGCCCCTATCGGTGGCGTAGAGCTTCTAACGCTATTCATTATGATCAGCGCCGGTGCGCTCGCTTACGCTTGGGTTCACAAACAGTGGTTGATGATCGTCATCCCTGCGGTGCTATTAAGTGCGGGCTTCGGTATTCGCCAATATGACTGGGTAACCCCTCGTGTTGAAGACACCACCAAAGTTGCGCTGATCCAAGGTAACGTTGACCAAAATCTAAAATGGTTACCGAGCCAACGTTGGCCAACCATCATGAAGTACGCAGATCTGACTCGTGAAAACTGGGATGCAGACATCATTGTCTGGCCAGAGGCTGCCATTCCTGCGTTTGAAATCGAAGTACCATCTTTCCTAAGAAACATTGATGCCGCCGCGAAGATGAACAACAGCGCCATCATTACCGGTGTCGTGAACCAAGGTGAAGACGGCCAGTTTTACAACAGCATTCTATCGCTGGGTGTGAATCCATACGGCGACTACAGCTTTGATATGGATAAGCGCTACCACAAACACCACCTATTACCATTTGGTGAGTTTGTTCCGTTTGAAGATGTACTGCGTCCACTAGCACCATTCTTCAACTTACCGATGTCATCGTTCAGCCGTGGTGACTTTGTTCAGCCAAATATCGTGGCGAACGGTAAGCACATGGACCCAGCACTGTGCTACGAGATCATCTTCAGCGAACAAGTACGCCAAAACGTCACTGACGATACTGATTTCATCCTAACGCTGTCTAACGACGCGTGGTTTGGTCATTCGATTGGTCCATTGCAACACATGGAAATCGCGCGTATGCGTGCCCTTGAGCTCGGTAAGCCGCTTATTCGCTCTACCAACAATGGCGTAACCGCAGTAACAGACCACAAAGGCAAAGTGATTGAACAGATCCCTCAGTTTGAAACTGCCGTACTTCGTGCAGAACTTGTTCCAACTGATGGACAAACACCATACCGCGTCGTCGGCACTTGGCCGCTGTACATTTGGTCGGCGCTGAGCTTACTACTTGCTTGGTGGTTACCAAGAAAGAAAAAGTCATAAACGCAAAAAAGAGGCTCTAGGGCCTCTTTTTTATTCTTTGTTCTTTCGACTACAAACGCTATGGCTTTAGTGACTGACGACTAAATCCTGTGTGATTGCACTTGATACATGGAATGATCACGGTCGGATGATTATACGTCGTCTTATGACCACACTCGTCACAGACTAAAGTACCAAGGCCAATCACCTCACCCGCTTCATAAAGCCCTTGATGTTCCAAATCATCAAATAGCTCGACCCATTCTACTTTGGTTCGGTCGGTAATATCGAGCAGACCTTGCCAAATTGAATCAGCAATCGTGAGATAGAAAGGCCCACTCTTACCTTCTTCATAATTGTCGGAGAACTCTTTTAAATCGGCTTTTACATAGGCGGATATCAGTGAGAGTTCGTCTTTGGTCATGTCGTTGGCAGCATCCACCACTTTGCCCGACGTTTCGAATACTTTGTTAACTTCATCCGGACTGTGCTTCAAGGTTTCAATCACATCCTCGAGCATTTCCTCATAACCTGCTTTACGTTTAGGCATAACTGACCTCCATCTTTCCACTACCAAGCGTCACTTCAAGGCGCATGGGTATAGATTGGCTATTGTTGTGATCCCTAGCTTTAGGTATTCTATGACGATCTATTTAAGTCTGTTCTAACCGAACTCACAAATTCCAAGATAACCGGATACCATCGATGCAAGAACAATACAATCCACAAGACCTTGAACAGAAAGTTCAAAAGCACTGGGATGACAACAAGACCTTTGTTGTAAGTGAAGACCCAAACAAAGAAAAATTCTACTGTCTATCCATGTTCCCATACCCAAGTGGCCGACTGCACATGGGTCACGTGCGCAACTACACCATCGGTGACGTAGTATCTCGTTTCCAACGCCTACAAGGCAAAAACGTAATGCAACCAATCGGTTGGGATGCGTTTGGTCTACCTGCAGAAAACGCAGCGGTAAAAAACAACACCGCGCCTGCACCTTGGACTTACGAAAACATCGAATACATGAAGAACCAACTTAAGCTTCTTGGCTTTGGTTACGATTGGAACCGTGAATTCGCAACATGTACACCTGAGTACTACCGTTGGGAACAAGAGTTCTTCACTAAGCTTTACGAGAAAGGTCTGGTTTACAAAAAGACTTCTTCTGTTAACTGGTGTCCAAACGACCAAACTGTTCTTGCAAACGAGCAGGTTGAAGACGGCTGCTGCTGGCGTTGTGACACTCCAGTAGAGCAAAAAGAAATTCCTCAGTGGTTCATCAAGATCACAGAATACGCTCAAGAGCTGCTAGACGATCTAGACAAACTTGAAGGTTGGCCAGAAATGGTGAAAACCATGCAGCGCAACTGGATCGGTCGTTCTGAAGGTGTTGAACTTAAGTTTGAAGTTAAGGGTCAACAAGACCTAGAAGTTTACACAACACGTCCAGACACACTAATGGGTGTGACTTACGTTGGTATCGCAGCAGGTCACCCTCTAGCGGCTATCGCTGCAGAGAACAACCCAGAACTAGCAGCGTTCATCGAAGAGTGTAAAAACACTAAAGTAGCAGAAGCTGAATTGGCGACAATGGAGAAGAAAGGTATGGCTACAGGCCTTACTGCTATTCACCCATTGAACGGCCGTGAAGTTCCTGTTTACGTAGCAAACTTCGTGTTGATGGACTACGGTACAGGCGCTGTAATGGCAGTACCTGCACACGACCAACGTGACTTCGAATTCGCAACTAAGTACGGTCTAGATATCGTGCCTGTTATCAAGCCAGTTGATGGCAGCGAGTTAGACGTTTCTGAAGCAGCATACACAGAGAAAGGTGTACTGTTCGATTCAGGTGAATTTGACGGCCTAGAATTCCAAGCAGCATTCGATGCAATCGCAGCGAAGCTAGAAGCAGAAGGTAAAGGCACGAAGACAGTAAACTTCCGTCTACGTGACTGGGGTGTATCTCGTCAACGTTACTGGGGTGCGCCAATCCCTATGGTGACGACTGAAGACGGTGAAGTTCACCCAGTACCAGCTGACCAACTACCAGTCATTCTTCCAGAAGACGTGGTAATGGATGGCGTAACAAGCCCAATCAAAGCAGACAAAGAATGGGCGAAGACAACCTTCAACGGCGAACCTGCTCTACGTGAGACTGACACGTTCGATACGTTCATGGAGTCTTCTTGGTACTACGCACGTTACTGTTCACCACAAGCTGACGACATCCTAGATCCAGAAAAAGCAAACTACTGGCTACCAGTAGACCAGTACATCGGTGGTATCGAGCACGCTTGTATGCACCTATTGTACTCTCGCTTCTTCCACAAACTGCTACGTGATGCAGGCTACGTAACGTCTGACGAACCGTTCAAACAACTACTGTGTCAAGGCATGGTACTAGCAGACGCGTTCTACTTTGAGAACGAGAAAGGCGGTAAAGAATGGGTTGCTCCAACTGACGTTAAAGTTGAGCGTGACGGTAAAGGTCGCATCACTTCTGCTACTGACAACGAAGGCCGCAACGTTGAACACTCAGGCATGATCAAGATGTCTAAGTCGAAGAACAACGGCATCGACCCACAAGAGATGGTAGACAAGTACGGTGCTGACACAGTACGTCTATTCATGATGTTTGCTTCACCAGCAGACATGACACTTGAGTGGCAAGAGTCTGGCGTAGAAGGTGCTAACCGCTTCTTGAAACGTGTTTGGAAACTGGTTAACACTCACGCTTCAAAAGGCGCTGCTGAGTCTGTTGATACAGCTGCACTTTCTGGTGACCAAAAAGCGTTACGTCGCGACGTTCATAAGACAATCGCAAAAGTGACTGACGATATCGCTCGTCGTCAAACATTCAACACTGCGATTGCCGCTATCATGGAACTGATGAACAAGCTTGCGAAAGCGCCTCAAGAGTCAGCACAAGATCGTGCGATCCTTGATGAAGCACTTAAAGCCGTAGTTGCAATGCTTTACCCAATCACTCCGCACATCTCATACGAGCTATGGACTGCGCTAGGTGAATCAGACATCGATAACGCAGTTTGGCCAACGTTTGACGAGAAAGCACTGGTTGAAGACGAGAAGACTATCGTTGTAATGATCAACGGTAAGCTACGTGCGAAACTAATTGTTGCTGCTGACGCTTCAGAAGAGCAAGTTCGTGAGCTTGGTTTAAACGATGAGAACGCGAAGAAGTTCCTAGATGGCCTAACTATCCGTAAAGTCATTTACGTACCAGGTAAACTATTGAACATCGTTGCAAACTAGCCGATCGCTATTAACGAAACGCAGCTTGCAAAAACTCAACGCCGAGCGAACTTATTCGTTCGGCATGAGTCTTTTTAACAGGGTGAGTCATCACCCTGTTTATTTACCTCAAACCATTCACGTCGAGTGGTTTAAGGTAAATAACCCCTTCAATTTAGGATGAATACAATCAATGCGCTTTTTCTCTTTGATTAAACTACCAGTGGTATTGGTATTAGCGGGGCTTCTTTCTGCCTGTGGTTTTCACCTTCGTGGTGAGTACTCCGTTCCGGAAGAACTGCACACAATGTCTTTCACGAGCTACGATGAATACAGCCCACTTACGCGCTACATCCGCGATCAACTTGAATTGAATAAAGTCGACTTGGTTCAACCATCTTCGAACACACCAAACCTGCACCTCATTGAAGCAACCATCGACGAGCGCACGCTGTCTCTGTACCAAAACAGCCGTGCTGCAGAAAAAGAACTGACTTACGTAGTGCAATACCGCGTGACCATTCCGGGTTTCGGCGCAAAAAACTTTACGACAACGGTAAACCGTAACTACCTAGACAACCCGCTAACTGCACTAGCAAAATCGGTTGAACGTGACGTTATCGAAGACGAAATGCGTCAACAAGCGGCGAGCCAAATGATGCGCCAATTAGGTCGTGTTCGTGCTGAATACGAGCAAGGCCACGTTGATCCTGAAGCGACAAACGCTAACTCTACGAACACTAACTCTTAATCAGAATGCGAATTTTTGCCGACAAGCTGGCTGACCATCTAGCGAAACACATCAAGCAGGTTTACCTGATCTTTGGTAATGAACCTCTGTTGATTCAAGAAAGCCGTCAAACGATCCAAAAAATGGCTCGCCAACAAGGCTTTGAGGAAAGACACCGTTTTGCTGTCGATGCCAGCTTAGATTGGAATCAAGTGTACGACTGCTTCCAAGCGCTCAGCCTATTCTCTAACCGTCAACTCATTGAGCTGGAACTGCCAGAGGCAGGAGCTAACGCAGCGATCAGTAAAGAGCTGGTCAACCTATGCGAAATGCTGCACGACGACATCATGCTTGTGATTGTGGGCAGCAAGCTGACCAAAGCGCAAGAGAACGCAAAGTGGTTTAAAGCACTGAGCAGCAAAGGCGATTGGGTAAGTTGCTTAACGCCGGATTTACAGCGTCTGCCAATGTTCGTGCAAGCACGTTGCCGAGCTTTAGGGCTAAAAGCTGATCAACAATCACTGCAAATGTTGGCACAGTGGCACGAAGGTAATTTGTTCGCGCTATCGCAAAGTTTAGAGAAACTTGCTCTACTCTATCCTGATGGTGAACTGACCGTTGTACGCTTAGAAGAGGCTCTGAGTCGCCATAACCACTTTACAACGTTCCACTGGATTGATGCTCTGCTTGCAGGCAAAGGCAACCGTGCTCAACGCATTCTGCGCCAACTGGAAGCAGAAGGCGTAGAAACCGTTATTCTGATCCGTAGTGTCCAAAAAGAGTTCAACCAGCTACTGAATATGCACCGCGACTTGACCCAAATGGGTATGAGTCAGGTGTTTGAAAAGCATCGAGTATGGCAAAACAAGCGCCCACTCTACAATGCTGCGCTGACTCGTCTGTCAGCCTCACGAATTTGTGCACTTTTGTCTCTTTTGGCGCACGCCGAGATAAAAGCCAAAACCCAATATGATGAATCTGTGTGGCCAACGATCCACCAGTTGAGCTTAGAAACCTGCTCTCCTGATATTAAGCTGGCAATTTAAAATTCAAAGCATGATATAGTGCGCGACCAGTTTTGATAACCATCATTCAAAACGCCCACAGACAGAAAAGAAAATACCGAGGAAAACCGAGTGCTTCGCGAAGAACTTAAAGACTTTTTAGCCGATAAAGCCGACGACATGAAAGCGGAAGAGATTGTTATTCTAGATGTAGAAGGCAAATCAAGCGTGACAGATTACATGATCATTTGTACTGGTACGTCTAAGCGTCACGTTTCATCTATCGCTGATCACGTCGCATCTGAAGTGAAGAAAGCAGGTCTAGAGCCGCTAGGTATGGAAGGCGAAAATGAAGGCGAATGGGTTGTCCTAGATATGGGTGACGCAATGCTTCACGTGATGCAAGAAGAGCACCGCGAGCTATACCAACTAGAAAAACTCTGGGGTTAATCGTTTGAAAATTCAACTAATTGCCGTCGGCACAAAAATGCCAAAATGGGTCGAAGAAGGTTTTCAAGAATACCGTCGTCGTTTCCCACACGATATGCCACTCGAGTTGGTTGAAATCCCTGCGGGCAAACGCGGCAAAAATGCAGACATCGCGCGTATCTTGCAAAAAGAAGGCGAAGCGATGTTGGCAGCCGTACCGAAAGGTGCGCGTATTGTCACCCTAGATATCCCGGGCAAAAAGTGGGACACCCCACAACTGGCGGAGCAATTGGAAGCGTGGAAACTCGATGGACGTGACGTATCGATTCTGATCGGTGGCCCTGAAGGTTTGGCTCCAGCATGTAAAGCCGCAGCAGACCAAAGTTGGTCACTGTCAGCCCTGACGCTACCGCACCCACTTGTGCGTATCGTGATGGCGGAAAGTTTATACCGAGCGTGGAGCATTACTGCTAACCACCCTTACCACCGCGAATAATCGCTACTAAGCTGTAGAGACAAGCGTTAATGATTCGTAAACGCCGCAGTCAAATTCGAGATTACCAAGCAGAAGCGCGCCTATTTTCTAGTCGCGCTATTTTTGCTTTTCTGGGTATCGTCATTTTGATGGGCTTGCTGGTCGCCAACATGTACAACATTCAGGTGAACCAGTTCCAAGACTACCAAACCCGTTCTAACGACAACCGCATCAAAGTGGTGCCAATTGCACCTAACCGTGGTCTTATCTATGACCGCAACGGTATTTTGCTCGCTGAAAACCGCCCTGTCTTCAACCTGGAACTGACTCCAGAAAAAATCAAAGACATTGACGGTACGATCAAAGAGCTACAAACCATCCTTGAGATCACGCCAGAACAGGTTGAGCGTTTTCATCGTGAGCGCAAGCGTACTCGCCGCTTCAAATCGGTACCATTGCTGACTCAATTAGATGAAAGCCAAGTGGCTATCTTCTCGGTAAATCAATACCGATTCCCAGGTGTGGAAATCAGCGCAACACTGAAACGCTATTACCCATTCAGTGAAGTTCTCACCCACGTTATTGGCTACGTATCGCGCATTAACGATCGCGATATGCAACGTCTGATCCGTGAAGAAAAAGATGCCAACTACCAAGCGACTCGTGACATTGGTAAGTTAGGTATTGAAAAGTACTACGAGGATTTATTGCACGGAACGGCGGGCTATCAAGAAGTTGAAGTCAACAGTCGTGGCCGCGTGATCCGCACCTTAAAGTACGTACCACCGATCCCGGGTAAAGACATCGTGTTGAACCTTGATATCAACCTACAGCTCTACGTACACCAACTGCTTGATGGTCGACGTGGCAGTGCTGTCGTACTTGATCCAAGAGACAATGGCGTATTGGCTATGGTTTCTAGCCCAAGTTACGACCCGAACGCGTTCGTACACGGCATTTCTGGCAAAGCATACCGCGCTCTACTGAACGATAAGAATCGTCCGTTGGTAAACCGAACTACGCTAGGTATCTATCCACCAGCCTCAACCATCAAGCCATTTATGGCGGTAGCCGCGCTGGAAGAAGGGGTTATCACACCAAAAACAACGCGTAATGACCCGGGTTACTGGCGCATTCCAAATTCAGACACTCGTCCATTCCGTGATTGGCTACGTTGGGGCCATGGCCGCGTTGATATCATTAAATCGATTGAAGAATCCGTTGATACCTTCTTCTACCAAGTGGCTTATGACATGGGCATCGACCGCATCTCGAATTGGATGATGATGTTTGGTTTTGGTGACTACACGGGCATCGATATTTACGAAGAAAGTAAGGCCAACATGCCTACTCGTGAATGGAAGATGGCTCGTCATAAAACGCCTTGGTACAAGGGTGACACGATTCCGGTTGGTATCGGTCAGGGTTACTGGACAGCAACGCCAATGCAGATTGCCAAAGCAACCTCAGTACTGGTCAACGAAGGTGCTGTGACCGCTCCTCACTTATTGAAAGCCACCATCGATAACGGCGGTGATTTCGAAGAGCAAGAAAATTCGGAATACGTCACCTATCCACCGATTCAAAATGTGCCAGACAAGTACTGGAATATGGCGAAAGAAGGTATGCGTTTAGTAAACCATGGTACGAAAGGCACCGCTCGTCGCTCTTTCTACAACATGGATTATCAAACCGCAGGTAAGTCTGGTACGGCTCAGGTATTTGGCCTTGGCGAAGACGAAGAGTACAACGCCGATGAGGTCGCCGAACACTTACGCGACCACGCCTTGTTCACTGGCTTTGCCCCATTTGAAGACCCTGAAGTTGTGGTATCAGTCGTACTAGAAAACGCCGGTGGTGGTTCCAGTAACGGTGCGCCAGTCGCGAGAAAGATCTTCGACCGAGTGATTATCGGCCCTGAAAAAATAGAACCTGATGAAGAGCAAAACAACGCGAAAGAAGAGGTAACGCAGTAATGAAAATGGATCCCTCTACAGGTAAAAACCGCGCCCTGTTTGAACGCTTCCATATCGACTTGCCGTTATTGCTCGGCATCTTTGCATTGATGGGCTTTGGCCTAGTTATTATGTACAGCGCAAGTGGTCAAAGCTTGGCGATGATGGATCGCCAAGCGATGCGTATGGTGCTGTCTTTGGTTGTGATGATCGTTCTGGCGCAAATCTCGCCCAGAACCTATGAAAGCCTTGCCCCATTGATGTTTGTTGGTGGTGTGGTGCTGCTGTTTGGTGTGCTGTTCTTTGGTGAAGCCTCTAAAGGTGCTCAGCGCTGGCTAAACCTTGGCTTCGTTCGATTCCAACCTTCAGAACTTCTCAAACTCGCGGTGCCATTAATGGTCGCGCGTTACATCGGCCGCCAACCACTTCCGCCGACATTCAAAACACTCATCGTCGCGCTAATTATGGTCTGCTTACCGACCATTCTTATCGCAAAACAGCCTGATTTGGGTACGTCGATTCTGATTGCCGCTTCCGGTATTTTCGTTATCTTCTTGGCAGGTATCAGCTGGAAAATCATTGCGGGCGCCGCCATCGCACTCGGTGGTTTCATTCCTATTCTGTGGTTCTTCTTGATGCGCGAATACCAAAAAGTTCGCGTACGTACTTTGTTTAACCCAGAGTCAGATCCGCTTGGTGCGGGCTACCACATTATCCAAAGTAAGATCGCGATTGGCTCTGGTGGTATTTCCGGCAAAGGTTGGTTGCAAGGTACTCAATCACAACTGGAATTCCTTCCAGAGCGACACACTGACTTTATCTTTGCAGTAATTGCAGAAGAATGGGGTATGATTGGATTTCTTTGCCTACTAACCATCTATCTATTTATTATTGGCCGAGGTCTCTACCTCGCTAGTCAAGCGCAAACTGCGTTTGGTCGAATGATGGCAGGCAGTATTGTACTCAGCTTCTTTGTGTATATTTTTGTAAATATCGGCATGGTGAGTGGCATCCTACCTGTAGTAGGCGTACCTTTACCGTTGATCAGCTATGGTGGTACCTCAATGGTGACGCTGATGGCTGGTTTTGGCATTCTGATGTCGATCCATACGCATCGAAAAGCATTCTCTAAGGCAACCTAGACCATGCAAAAACGCGCTTTATATTCCTTAGTCTTCTCTGCTGTGATTTTGGCCGGGTGTTCTTCTACCGACCAAAAAAAGCAAGACGGCCGTTATGAACTTGAATCCGATGTGGCTCCTGACAAACCACTTTCGGTCGAGCACATTGAGGATGCGCATCCTAAATATGAGCCGTACAGCTTAGGCGGTAACAGCGATTACAACCTACGCGGTTCGGATTACAAAATCGTTCGTGATGCGAAAGGCTTTACAGAAAAAGGCCGTGCCTCTTGGTACGGCAAGAAATTCCAAGGCCACTTAACATCGAACGGTGAAATCTACGACATGTATTCGATGACAGCGGCGCACAAAACGCTGCCACTGCCAAGCTACGTGAAAGTAACCAATACCGACAATGGCAAATCAACCGTTGTACGTGTTAATGACCGTGGCCCTTTCCACGAAGGTCGCATCATTGATTTGAGCTACGCCGCGGCACATAAGCTAGATGTCGTAAAAACCGGTACTGCGAACGTAGAAATTGAAGTTATCACGGTAGACAAACCAACCGATGAAAAGTCACTCGCTGCGCACCCAAGATATGTCATCCAAGTTGCTTCTTCAAAATATGAAGATCGAGCGCGAACTTTAGGCCAAGAGCTTGGTCAAAAGCTGGATACGGAAACTTTCTTGGAGTCCACGGAAGGTTCGTATCGCTTGTTGTTAGGCCCATATACTGACTATTCTCTGACGCAAGCCACACTGGATAAAGTAAAGTTGCTCGGCTATTCGTCCGCATTTATTAAAAAACACAAAACTGGCAAATGACCTTGGTGTCATGATTTTCTATGCAGAGCCCCTCTTACATAAGTGGGGATTCTGTTAAGATGTCGACAGTTAACCAAAAAATTTGAATTACCATGAATAAAAATAAGTTTGTGAAATCTATTCTCGTTTCTTCGGTTGCACTATCAGCAACCATCGCTCAATCTGCTTTTGCTTCACCAGTTGTTGTCCCAGATGCTCCTCAAATCGCAGCCAAAGGCTACGTACTTATGGATTACAACTCAGGTAAAGTTCTGGCTGAGAAAGAGATGAACACAAAATTGTCTCCTGCTAGTCTGACAAAAATGATGACCAGCTACGTAATTGGCCAAGAGCTAGCGCGTGGTAATATTTCAGAAGACGATGATGTAACCATCAGTAAGAATGCTTGGGCGAAAAACTTCCCTGACTCTTCAAAAATGTTCATTGAAGTTGGCACGACGGTAAAAGTAAAAGACCTGAACCGTGGCATCATCATCCAATCTGGTAACGATGCGTGTGTGGCAATGGCAGAACACATTGCTGGCTCAGAAGACGCATTCGTTGATCTAATGAACGCATGGGCAAACACACTAGGCATGAAGAACACGCACTTCGCGAACGTTCACGGTCTAGACAACCCGAACCTATACTCAACACCTTACGATATGGCACTGCTTGGTAAAGCACTGATCCGTGACGTACCAGACGAGTACCGTATTTACTCTCAAAAGAAATTCACTTACAACGGCATCACTCAGTACAACCGTAACGGTCTACTGTGGGATAAGAGCATGAATGTTGACGGTATCAAAACGGGTCACACAAGCAATGCTGGTTACAGCCTAGTAAGCTCTGCAACAGAAGGTCAAATGCGCCTAGTTGCGGTTGTGATGGGTACAAAAGATGCGAATGCACGTAAATCAGAAAGTAAAAAGCTTCTGAGCTACGGTTTCCGTTTCTTCGAAACAGTGGCACCTCATAAAGCGGGTGAAACTTTCGTAGAAGAAAAAATCTGGATGGGTAACAAAGACACCATTGCTCTGGGTCTTGACCAAGATACCTACGTAACCCTACCTCGCGGCGAAGCAAAGAACCTAAAAGCAAGCTTCGTACTTGAAAAAGAACTTGAAGCCCCAATTAAGAAAGGTGATGTAGTTGGTAAGCTATACTATCAGATTGATGGTGAAGATATTGCTGAGTACCCACTAATGGCACTGGAAACAGTAGACCAAGGCAGCCTATTTAGCCGCATGTGGGACTACATCGTATTGTTGTTTAAGAGCTTCTTCTAACAGTCGCTTCTAACCAACAAACAAGTCTGCAAAGCCGCCAACTAGGGCGGCTTTGTTAATCTTGAGTTCACCCTAATTTGACTGTACTATTTCGCACCGCAACGAATACCAACTGGAGTTACCGATATGCTAACCATCAACTCTGATGCAAAATTGAAAGACCTGCTTGAGTTCCCTTGTTCATTTACATACAAGGTAATGGGTCATGCAAAGCCTGAGCTTCCAGAGCTAGTTCTAGAAGTTATCCAGCGCCATGCTCCAGGTGACTACAGCCCAACAGTAAAACCAAGTGCTAAGGGCAACTACCACTCGGTGTCTATCAACATCACTGCAACGTCTATCGAGCAGGTTGAAACCCTTTACAAAGAACTGGGTGAAATCGACATCGTACGCATGGTTCTATAATTTTTTGATAAATTAAATTTTTTTTGAAAGCAGCTTCGGCTGCTTTCTTTTTATTTATCATATAGATAATGCAAACCAACACATCTTTCAGTTAAAAATCTGTTACTCAGCTGTAGAGCATCGGGTTCATCCGGTTTATAATCCAAAAACTTTATTTATTAGCGACAGGAATTCCCATGCAACACCAACTTGTTGTGAAACGACTTGGACGCCAAGATTATGAGCCTGTATGGAAGGCGATGCATGAGTTCACTGACCAACGCACAGACGACACGCCTGATGAAGTTTGGTTGGTCGAGCACAACCCAGTATTCACACAAGGTCAGGCGGGTAAAGCCGAGCACCTGATTAATACGGGTGACATTCCTGTTGTTCAAAGCGATCGTGGTGGTCAGGTGACTTATCATGGCCCAGGTCAATTAGTCGCGTACTTCTTGATCAACCTGCGTCGCAAGAAATTAGGAGTGCGAGATCTCGTTACGCACATCGAGAACCTCGTTATTAACACTCTTAAGGCATACAATATCGATTCTGCTGCGCGACCTGACGCTCCGGGCGTTTATGTCGACGGTAAAAAAATATGTTCTCTCGGACTTCGCATTCGAAAAGGATGCTCATTCCATGGTCTAGCGTTGAACGTCAATATGGACTTAGGTCCGTTTTTACGTATAAACCCATGTGGCTATGAAGGAATGGAGATGGTTCAGGTTAGCCAAGTTGGTGGGCCAGAAGACATCGAAGCCGTGGAAAAACAACTAATACAAGAACTCGTTACTTTGCTTGATTACGAGCAAGTAGAATTCAGCACAGAAGCACCTTCTCAAGGTAACAAAGCATGAGCAAACCAATCCAGATGGAAAAAGGCGTTAAATACCGCGACGCCGACAAGATGGCATTGATTCCCGTAAAGAACATGCCTACAGAGCAGAAAGAAGTGCTACGTAAGCCTGATTGGATGAAAATCAAGCTACCAGCCGACAGCCAACGTATTCAAGACATCAAATCAGCAATGCGTAAGAACAACCTTCACTCAGTATGTGAAGAAGCGTCTTGCCCTAACCTAGCTGAGTGTTTTAACCACGGTACGGCTACTTTCATGATCCTAGGCGCGATCTGTACTCGCCGCTGTCCATTCTGTGACGTTGCCCATGGTCGTCCGCTTGCTGTTGAAGCTGAAGAGCCGAAGAAACTAGCGAAAACCATCGCAGATATGAAGCTGAAGTACGTAGTTATCACTTCTGTTGACCGTGATGATTTGCGTGATGGCGGTGCAGAGCACTTTGCTAACTGTAACCGTGAAATCCGCGAACTGAACCCGCACATCAAGATTGAAACGCTGGTTCCTGACTTCCGTGGTCGTATGGATGTGGCACTTGATCTAATGAAAGACAACCCGCCAGATGTCTTCAACCACAACCTAGAAACAGCACCTCGTCTGTACCGTAAAGCTCGCCCAGGCGCGAACTACAAGTGGTCACTTCAATTGCTGCAAAAATTCAAAGAGCAGCATCCAAATGTACCAACGAAATCAGGTCTAATGATGGGTCTTGGTGAAACCAAAGAAGAGATCGTTGAAGTACTAAAAGACCTTCGTGCACATGGCGTAACTATGTTGACTCTTGGTCAGTACCTAGCGCCAAGCCGTCACCACTTGCCAGTAGAACGTTATGTTCCACCTTCAGAGTTTGACGAGCTAAAAGAAATCGCACTTGAACTTGGCTTCACCCACGCGGCGTGTGGTCCATTTGTTCGCTCTTCTTACCATGCCGATATGCAGGCTCAAGGTATTGAGATTAAATAAGCACTCGCTTGTTTTGAAAAGAAAGGTTGGCTCAGTGCCAACCTTTTTTGTATTTGGTGAATCTAAACTACTATCGCTCTGATACGAGCCTATCTCCTCAAACCAATAGTGCATCATTCCGAAGAGCCTAGGCGATATCAGGAATCTCATTTCAACGTACTCTCTAAGCTGATATTTCCATACGCTAGAAAAACAAAAAGGCCCTCGAATGAGGACCTTTCATCAATCAAATAATCCAACCGAATCGCAGAAATAGAACGAGTTCGCCTGAGTTATTTTCAAAAACGTTACGCGTAAACTGGTAGACGCTTACAGATTTCTAGAACTTTCTGTTTTGTCGCTTCGATAACTTCTTCGTTGCCGATGTTATCTAGAACGTCACACATCCAGTTTGCTAGCTCTTTCGCGTCATCTTCAGTGAAGCCACGACGAGTAATTGCTGGTGTACCAACACGGATACCAGACGTTACGAATGGGCTGCGTGGGTCGTTTGGAACAGAGTTCTTGTTTACTGTGATGTTTGCTGCACCTAGTGCTGCATCTGCATCTTTACCAGTGATGTCTTTGTCGATTAGGTCAACTAGGAATAGGTGGTTCTCAGTACCGTTAGAAACGATCTTGTAACCACGCTCTTGGAATTGACCAACCATTGCTTTCGCGTTTTTCACTACGTTAGCTTGGTATGCTTTGAATTCAGGCTCCATCGCTTCTTTGAACGCTACCGCTTTACCAGCGATAACGTGCATTAGAGGACCACCTTGACCGCCAGGGAATACTGCTGAGTTCAGCTTCTTGTACAGCTCTTCACCTTCGTTAGAAAGGATAAGACCACCACGAGGACCCGCTAGCGTTTTGTGCGTAGTCGTTGTTACTACGTGAGCGTGTGGAACTGGTGTTGGGTACTCGCCTGCAGCGATTAGACCAGCAACGTGTGCCATGTCTACAAATAGGTAAGCGTCAACTTTGTCTGCGATTTCACGCATACGTTTCCAATCAACGATTTGTGAGTAAGCAGAAAAACCACCGATGATCATCTTAGGCTTGTGCTCAAGCGCTAGCTGTTCCATCTCGTCGTAGTTGATTTGACCTGCTTCGTCGATACCGTAAGGAATAACGTTGTAGTGCTTACCAGAGAAGTTTACTGGTGAACCGTGAGTTAGGTGACCACCGTGTGCTAGGCTCATACCTAGAACTGTGTCGCCTGGGTTTAGAAGCGCCATGTAAACTGCGCTGTTTGCTTGAGAACCTGAGTGAGGCTGTACGTTCGCGTACTCACAGCCGAATAGTTGGCATGCACGATCAATTGCTAGTGCTTCAGCTTTATCTACGTACTCACAACCGCCGTAGTAACGCTTGCCTGGGTAGCCTTCAGCGTATTTGTTCGTTAGCTGAGAACCTTGTGCTTCCATTACACGTGGGCTTGTGTAGTTTTCAGAAGCGATAAGTTCAATGTGTTCTTCCTGGCGAAGTGTTTCTTCCTGGATAGCTGCGAACAGTTCCGCATCGTAATCTGCGATGTTCATATCACGCTTAAGCATCTGTATCTCCTGACTCAGATTAGTACTGAAAGTTGCAAAAAAACCGACGAATGACCTAACGCAAACGTTTTCGTCACCGTAATGGCGCGCATTCTACATAATTTGATCTAGGTCATAAAGAGAAATTTACAATTTTTCTCATGCAGTTTTTTCATGATGACAAGTAAGGATTATCATGGCGATGTTGCAATCGTTTAACCATGATTCGCTCACTGTCAAATTTGTGCTTTACACCCTGTAAAACAACAATTACATAGGTTTACCGCAAATTTTACCCTCTAGCTACCGAAAAGATCATCTTTTTACTACTATGCACGCCCTATTTATCATTAACGACTGCATATTAGATGGAAAAACACTCAAGAAAAGAAGACTGGATGGCAATTCTTACAGGTACCTTTTTGGTAGCTCAAGGCGTTTTCTTTCTCCAATCCGCAGACCTCTTAACCGGAGGCACGACAGGATTGGCTCTGCTTATCAGCCAATTTACACCTTTTACGTTTGGTGTGCTTTACTTTTTAGCCAACTGTCCATTTTACTTGCTCGCATGGAAACGCTTTGGCCGTCGTTTTGCGATTAATAGTGCAATTTCTGGCGCTTTGGTTTCTATCTTTGCGGATAATCTGTATTTACTGATTTCACTCGAGTCGATTAACGAGATTTACTGTGCAGTGGCAGGTGGCTTGCTTATGGGCTTGGGTATGCTGATCCTATTTCGTCACCGCTCAAGTCTGGGTGGCTTCAACGTATTGTGCTTATTCATTCAAGATAAGTTCGGTATCTCAGTAGGGAAATCTCAGATGGCGATTGATGCTTGTATCCTATTTGCGTCTTTCTTCTTCGTCACACCTTGGGTTATCGGCCTATCGATTCTTGGCGCATTCGCACTAAACCTAGTGCTTGCAATGAACCACAAACCACACCGCTATTCTGTGAGCTACGGTTCATAACCTTTCTATAATAATTGGAGCGCAATTTATAAGATTTTGCGCTCCAATGCCTATATAATATCTCGCCATTTCCTAATCACTCATGATGGTATGCGCGACTTCCTACAACAAGCCAAACAAACCAACAGTCAGATTGTTATTGGCGAGCTGATCTACAACCCAGAGACTCAAACGCTTCACAAGCAAGCGGTCGTTATCGATCTTGAGCCGCGTAGCATCGAGTTATTAGAACTGTTGCTCACCAGTGTTGGCCACCCGCTGTCTGCAGAAACCATCATAGAGACCATTTGGCAAAGTAAGTTCATTTCAAAGAACGTACTTACCAATCGAATCAGTACACTTCGAGCCTTGCTACAAGAGCACTTGCCAGAGCACGATGCCGCTAAGCTATTGGTGACCTACCCGCGTAAAGGCTACTTCCTCAACCCAGCGAACGTTCAACTATTGCCACCAGCCAAGTCGAGCAAGCGCAAAGCCAAACTCGCCAATGAAAATAAAGCGCCCTCTTCACGCAAACTCAGGGTTGTTTATAGCTTATGTGCTTTATTCGCGCTGACCAGTATTGGGCTGGGTGTGGCTCTCTGGCAACAACAAGGCATTTCCACTCAGCAGACGCGTAACCAACTGCTGATCCCGAAAGTCGAGCTTCTCCTAAATCGTGTCGATGCAATAGGCACCGCTGCACGTGAGTATCGTACCGTGGTGAAAGCCATCTTGCTCCAGCAGCAAGTCGAATACCCTTATACTGATATTGCCAACCAAGATGCTCCGAGCTACTTTCTCGATCCAATCAACGAGACGCCTTATTTCCCCGGCGCACGCAACATGCAGACCAGTGATTATCAGCTCAATATCGAACTCAAAGACAGTCCGACAGAGGGCATGATAAAAGCGCAAATGAACCTGATTTACCCAGCGACAGGAAAGTTAGCGTTTCGAAATCAGTACGTCCTGCGTATCGACCACCTACAATCAGACTTATTCCGTTTGCACAGCGACATTGCTCAGTACTTTAATCTGCCAGAACCTTCAAAAAGCACTTGGCACTTTACTGACGCACACGAAAAGATGTTGCTCGACGAGCAGTTTTCCAATTCACCAATTGATCACATGGACGAGTTCACTGCTATCACCATCGCTCGTCATCTTGCGTTGTACGAACAAGATAAAACCAAGCTAGAGGAATACCTCACTCAGGCTCAATCGGAATTTGATGTCCTCCCCGACGAGCTGAGTTTGTGGCTTGGTATCTTGCACTACAAGTTAGGTAATCTCGATAAAGCCAAAACGTTACTGACGACACCAGCTGGCGACTCACGAATTCAAAACGCCTTGGTGTACACCTTCGTTTCTCATATCGCTTACAAGCAGAATAAGCTCGACCAGTTCCGCCTCAATTATATGGAGTCTTTGGTGGCTCTGCTGCGCGTCATGCCTTCTGAAGAATTATTCAGTCGCTTGTCACAACCAGAATCAAAAGAGACCTGCTTACAACCTTGGACAAAACTGCGTGTCAGCATTAAAGAAAAAGAAATTGTGATGCGTTGGAAGGCGCTAATCGAAGAATACTGCACGAATATCGACGCTGAAATTACTCCAGATAAAACAAAGACCTAAATATAAAATTAAGCTTTCATTAAACTCTGTTAGCTTTTGTTTTTTGCCCTTTTTCTGCCACAAAACTTAGCATGGCGACATTCAAATAACGGCTCGATTTATCAGCCTTCTAAAATTAGGAATGTAAACTCATGCTTAAAAAAATGACGCTTATCGCAGCAGCTACGATCGCACTTTACGGCTGTGGTGGCGGCTCTTCTTCTGGCTCTTCAAGCGGCAATAAAGGTCCACAAAATAGCTTTGATTACCCAATCAAAAATGCGACTTTCGCGCCAGTTGAAACCACAAAACTAGGCTATGCGTTCGCTGTAGATGCGCAGCCTGCCGGTAGCATGATAATGAACTTTAAGCCTATCAGTGCTCAAGACCTTGTCGATTTTGCCGAGCAAGATCCAGACGCAGCAATCGTCGCTCCAATCATTAATGATCTCATCAACAATGGCATCACTCAGTTTTACTTATCAACGCAAGATATCGAAGGTAAACCTGAAAGCGAAGAAAACCTATACTTCGCAGGCACAGACGGTGCACTCCACGAATTCAACGATACTTTTCTGGTTGACCACAAGCTAATCTCGTTAGTGATGAACAGCAGCCCTCTATTTCGCTTGGAAGGTTCGTCGGTTAAGGAGAAAGATCCGAACATTGATATCAGCGTAAACACCATCTCTATTGATTTATCGCTGAATGGTGAACAGGTAGCTAACTTGCTTGACAACTTTTCAGACCACGAGTGGGTACAAAAACTGCCTGACGATGCTTCTTGCCAAACATATTGGAGCCAACAAATCACTGAGACAGGTGCGCGCAAAACCTTCACTGTATCTGGCAAATCGATTGAAGCGGCATACCTAACCGAGAAGAACACCTACAACCTAAGATGTGATGGTATGGATTCAATGGAATTTGAAACATCAGCAGAGCGTTGGTTTAACCCTGTACTAGGCTTGATTGAGCAAGTTGAACTGTTGAAAGCAGAACAGACTCAAATCAGTGAAGAGAAAGCAACTCTGAGCAAGATCGAGAAAGCATAAACCACAATCTCATCTCATAAAAAAAGGCTTTGGGGAGCACTCCAAAGCCTTTTGTTTAGGATCGAGATCCTTAGGGGTATTTTTTATTTGCCTTTAAGATTCAATCAGCAAGATGCGTGTTTCGTAAGGACGCAGAACTTGGTGATTGGAAGCAATCGCGCTGGTAGTATTCTGATAGTTGGAAAGCAGATTCTTGGCTTTGCTCATATCAAAGCGCTCTGGTAACACACACTCCACTTCTTCACCGTAGTAGTTGTTAATACACAACAGCGTTTGCTTGTCGTTCTGACGAGCGTAAGCAAAAATACGTTTGTGCTCTGGCAGTAAGTCCTCATAACGACCATCAGTGATTACTTGAACCTGTTTACGTAGTTCAATCAGACGCTTGTAGAAGTAGAACACCGAGTTCAAATCGGCAATTGCGGCTTCCGCGTTGATCTCTGAATAGTTCTGAGCCACTTCTAACCACGGCGTGCCTTCAGTAAAGCCCGCATGTTTCGCGCTGTTCCATTGCATTGGCGTACGTGAATTATCACGCGACTTCTGTGCCAAAATCGCCATCATATCGTCGTGAGATACGCCATCGCGATTGACCATAATGTCGTACATGTTCGTGCTTTCAACATCACGATATTGGCTGATTTCGGTGTAACCCGGGTTGGTCATGCCGATCTCTTCACCTTGATAAACATAAGGCGTGCCTTGCATCATGTGCACTGATGCCGCAAGCATCTTGGCAGATTCAACACGATATTGTTCGTCGTTACCTAATCGGCTCACAACGCGTGGTTGGTCGTGGTTACACCAAAATAGTGCGCCCCACCCTTTGCCATTTAAGCCGGTTTGCCAATGGTTGAAGATCTGTTTCAGTTGAATGAAATCAAACGGTGCTTTTGTCCACTTATCACCATTCGGGTAATCGACTTTAAGATGGTGGAAATTGAACACCATCGACAGCTCTTTGCCATCTTGCGCTGAATACTGCTGGCAATGCTCTAGCGTGGTGGAAGACATTTCACCCACCGTCACGCTACCGTACTTTTGGAACACAGCTTCACTGATCTCTTGAAGATATTCATGTACGCGAGGACCGTCAGTGTAGAAACGGCGACCATCACCAATATCGTCACTTGGGAAATCTTGCTGCTTGGAAATCAGGTTGATCACGTCAAGACGGAAACCATCCACACCTTTCTCTGCCCAGAAGCTGATGACTTCTTTCACTTCTTCACGCACTACTGGGTTTTCCCAGTTTAAGTCCGCTTGCTCTTTAGCAAAAAGGTGCAAATAGTACTGACCCGTTTTTTCATCCAGTGCCCAAGCGTTACCCCCAAACTTAGATTGCCAGTTGTTTGGCTCTGCGCCATCAACCGGATCTTTCCAGATGTAGTAATCACGGTACGGGCTGTTTTTGTCACCCAATGCTGATTGGAACCATTTGTGTTCTGTCGAAGTATGGTTGACCACGATATCCATGATGATTCGAATACCCAGTTGGTGAGCCTCAGCCAACAGGGTATCGAAATCTTGCATGGTGCCGAAATCTGGGTTGATCGCGTAGTAATCAGAAATGTCATAACCGTTGTCGATCATTGGCGATTGATAAACCGGCGTCAGCCAAATCGCATCCACACCAAGGTGTTTTAGATAATCCAGTTTAGAAATGATCCCTTTAATATCGCCCGTGCCTTTACTTCCACTGTCACAAAAGCTTTTTGGGTAAATTTGGTAGATGGTTGCGGTTTTCCACCAGCTCTCATCATGCTTGGTCATTGCCATTTCTAACGCTCACTTACCATTAAACGGAAACTTAAAAATCTTAAAAAATAGAGGAGATAAACGAGGCAGCCAAATAGCCACCTCGGTTTGAATTACGCGTTAGCGGTTTCTAACTCGCCTTTCATCTGTGCGCGCTTATACAACACAAGCGTCAGCGCTACTGGGACCACAATCGCCACCAACATCGCCAGAGCAAAGACACCCCAGAACTGTGGTTGGATAGACAAGATGCCCGGCAAACCGCCCACACCGATGCCGTTCGCCATCACACCTGCGCTGCCACAGATAGCAGCGGCAATCGCACTACCGATCATCGCGCTCAACATTGGGAATTTGTATTTCAAGTTGATGCCGTACATCGCTGGCTCAGTCACACCAAGGTAAGCTGAGATAGCCGCAGGTACTGAGATATCACGCTCGCCGTGTTTTTTACTGATGATAATGATGCCGACTACTGCAGATGCTTGAGCAATGTTTGAAAGCGCAATCAGAGGCCAAATTGGCGTGCCGCCTAGCTCTTGCATCAATTGAAGGTCAACCGCGTTGGTGGTGTGGTGAATACCAGTAATGACCAATGGTGCGTATAGGAAACCGAAGATGGTTGAGCCAATCATTGCGAAGTCACCCGTCATGGCTGCTTTTGCTGCGAAAGCAACGCCGTCACCCAACATACGACCGAATGGGCCAATAATAGAGTGCGCAAGAATCACAGACACGATGATAGAGACAAACGGCACGACCACTAGGTAAAGATAAGACGGAATGATGCGTTTTAAGTTGGTTTCAATAAACGCCAAAGCCATACCAGCGAGCATTGCCGGAATCACTTGCGCTTGGTAGCCCACTTTCTCGATGGCGAATAAGCCAAAGTCCCATACTTCAGGCACTTGCTTACCAATTAGGTAGGCGTTCATTAACTGTGGCGAAACCAGCGTGACACCCAATGTGATACCCAGAATTGGAGTACCACCGAGTTTTTTCACTGTCGACCAACACACGCCAACCGGTAGGAAGAAGAAGATTGCTTCACCAATTAGCCATAAGAAAGAGTGTACTGTTGCCCAAAACTGGCTGATTTCCGTTAGCGTTTGACCATCAAACATCTTGATGTCGCCAATCACGTTACGGAAGCCAAGAATCAGACCACCGGTGATGATCGCTGGTAGCAGTGGTACAAAGATTTCAGCAAGGTGGGAAATACCACGCTCAACGATATTCATGTTTTGACGGGCAGCGTTCTTAGATTCGTCCTTGCTCGCTTCACTTTTGCCGCTTAGCTCGATCAGTACTTTGTAAACTTCATCAACTTCAGTGCCGATGACGACCTGAAATTGACCTGCGTTGGTAAAGCAGCCCTTCACCATAGGCAGTGCATCTAACTGTTTTGTATCGGCTTTGTCAGTGTCATTCAACACGAAACGCAAGCGAGTTAAGCAGTGGCTTACACTGGCAATATTGTCCGATCCCCCGACCAGCTCAATAAGACGCTGTACATCTTGACGCGCAATCTTACTCATAACTTTGTCCACCCTGTATTGGATACATTCAATTCATCGTTTTATTTTTATAATGGGAACATTCCCATTTGATGATTTTAATAGTGCCATTTCGCATTCAAAAACAAAATGGGAACAGTCCCATTAATTGAGAATGATCACAGTATAATTTTAGAGCAGATCATCGAAAGGTGGATTAATGACGGATAGGCTGCTGGGTAAAATGCACCACAGACTCATCACCATTTAATTGATTAATCAGCATGTTAGCGGCTTTTTCACCAGCATGAGAGTAGCCTGGATCCACACTGAAAACATTAGGGAAGAGAAAAGACAGTAATTCGTTACCACCGACACCGGTAACCACCACATCTTCACGTCCCACTTCTTGCAGACGTTTAATTACACCGAGAGCGATAGTGTCACTGGCACAAGCGATGGCTTGTGTATCGGAATGAAGGACTTGATCCACCAGCTGATAAGCACTTTCGTGGTTGAGCTTGCCGGTTTGAAAGCGAGGTTCGATGCACTTTTTTTCACACCAAGTTTGGTAAGCGTTTAGGCGAGCAAGACCCGTGGTGCGGTCTTCTGGATCAACACCAATGTAGGCAATACGAGAAATAGATTGTCGTTCCAGATGAGAGAGCGCCATATCGATAACGCCTTGGTTGTCGTAGTTGATCGAGGAAACCATTTGCGTGTCCATCGCGATCACGACGATGCGGTTGCCCCACTCCGCCAAAGCCAGCTCATCACACCCAGTAAAACCAAACACGATAACCCCATCGACATTGCGACGTTTAAGCACATCCAAATGCTCATTGGTTTTATCGCGATCGAACTGGCTCTCCATGATCACGACATCGTATCCGGCTGAGTACAAAGCATTAAGCATAGTGCCAACGGCGCGGTTTTCCGATGGTGAATCCAAACGAGAGATGATCACACCGATCACCTTTTGGCTGCCACCACGCATCGACTGCGCCGACTTTGATGGGACGTAGCCTGATTCACGAATGATTTGCTCTACCTTCTCACGCGTTTGCGGTTTTACCTTGGGATCATTGGTAAGCACACGACTAACCGTCGATTTGCCCACGCCAGCCAATTTCGCGATATCAAGAATGGTGAGTTTTTTGCTCATAAGTGTTCAGACTAAAAGAAGGAATCAAACAAAAGGGAAGCAGCGGCTTCCCTTATCTCAGTCAGTAATGAAGATTACTTGTTTAGGTACGCAGGCACGTCTGCAATGCTATCTAATACTACCGTTGCAATCGCTTCGCCTTGTTCTGTTACTGGCTTACCAGTGCGAACCAAAATCTTGGTGCCAACGCCTGCCGCTTCTGCTGCCATCATGTCTTCGGCTTTGTCACCGATCATCACAGATTTCTCCATGTCGATCTTCAAGAAGTCACGTGCAGAAATAAACATGCCTGGTTTTGGCTTACGGCACTCACAATCTTGCTTGTACTCACCAATGCCATGTTCAGGGTGATGTGGGCAGTAGTAGATGCCATCGAACTCAACGCCATTATCAGCGAAGTTCCAGTCCATCCACTGAGTCAGAGATAAGAAACGGTCTTCGCTGAATTTACCACGTGCAATGCCAGATTGATTGGTCACAAGCACCAACAGGTAGCCTTTATCTTTCAGCGCTTTTGTCGCTTCAAAGACACCGTCAATGTACTCAAAATCATGTTCGTCATGAACGTAGCCGTGGTCAACATTGATCACGCCGTCACGATCGATAAAAACAGCAGGTTTTGCCAAAACGTATTTCTCTATTTACTCGGTTTCATCAGATTATTACATACCTTATAAGCACTCACACTATCTAATTGGCGTGAGTGAGCGACAAAACAGTTGATTTGTCGCCCGAGAATCGGTAAATCTTGAATATCCTTCTTTTATATTCCTTTCCGCCAAACATCCTCTGTTTTATTTTCCCAACAGAACATCCATACATTTAGACGTCTAGACGTAAAAATATCTATTGACTTACTACTGCTTAACCCATAGCATCAACTGAGAATTGAGATAGAGTTCAAAATTTACTCCTGTTAAAAGCCGTTTTTAACAGCGAAGTTCCCAGTATCTCTGTGCAGGTTGAAACATGATAGAAATAAAAAACGTCAATAAAGTGTTCTACCAAGGCAGTAAGGAAATTCTTGCCCTTAAGGACATTAATCTAGATATCGCGAAGGGCACCATCTTTGGTGTTATCGGCTCATCGGGCGCGGGTAAAAGTACCCTAATCCGCTGTGTAAACATGCTGGAAGCCCCAACATCGGGTTCCATCATCGTAGATGGCGTTGATCTAACCAAATTAAGCAAAAAGCAATTGGGAGAAACTCGCCGTAATATCGGGATGATCTTCCAACACTTTAACCTGCTGTCGTCTCGCACCGTTTTCGACAATGTCGCACTCCCTCTTGAGCTAGCAGGCAAAGACAAATCGCAAATCACGACAAAAGTGACTGAGCTACTTAAGCTTGTTGGTCTTTCAGACAAGCATGAAAGCTACCCAGCAAACCTAAGTGGTGGTCAAAAGCAACGTGTGGCAATTGCACGTGCACTGGCATCAGACCCTAGCGTTCTGCTGTGTGACGAAGCAACCAGTGCGCTGGATCCAGCAACGACTCAGTCCATCTTAGAACTACTCAAAGAAATCAACCGCAAGCTAGAAATCACCATTCTTCTGATCACTCACGAAATGGAAGTGGTTAAGAGCATCTGTCACGAAGTGGCGATTATCGGTGATGGTGAGCTAGTGGAAAAAGGCACCGTTGGTGAAATCTTCGCGCATCCGAAGACGGCTCTGGCACACGAGTTCATTCGTTCGACTTTGGATCTATCTATCCCAGAAGATTACCAAGCTCGCTTACAAACTACGCGCGTAGAAAACAGCTACCCATTGGTTCGCCTAGAGTTTACTGGTGCAACCGTGGATGCCCCTCTGATGACGCAAATCGCTCGTAAGTACAACATCGACGTGAGCATCCTAAGTTCTGATCTCGATTACGCTGGCGGCGTGAAGTTCGGCATGATGGTCGCAGAGCTGTTTGGTAGTGAAGAAGACGATAACGCAGCAATTGAATTCCTGCGTGAGCACAACGTGAAAGTAGAGGTACTTGGCTATGTCCTTTAATACGATTTCTGAATGGCTGAGCTTAAACAGCAACCTACTTTTAGGCGCAACGTGGGAAACCTTTTACATGGTGGCGGTTGCGGGCATCGTTGGTTTCGCGGTTGGTATTCCTCTTGGTGTGATTCTGCATACCACTAAAAAAGGTGGCCTGCTGGAAAACACCAAACTCAACGGCATTCTTGGCGCGATCGTCAACGTGGGCCGTTCGGTTCCTTTCCTAGTATTGATGGTTGCGATTATCCCAGTAACCAAACTGTTGGTTGGTACCTTTATCGGTACAACAGCAGCCATCGTACCTTTGACCATCGGTGCAATCCCATTTGTGGCACGTCTAATCGAAGGCGCACTACTGGAAGTTCCATCAGGTTTGGTTGAAGCCGCGCAATCTATGGGTGCGACACCAACACAAATCATCACAAAAGTTCTGCTTCCTGAAGCAATGCCGACTATTGTTAACTCAGTGACGATTACCCTAGTAACACTAGTAAGCTATTCAGCAATGGCGGGAACAGTGGGCGGCGGCGGTCTTGGTGACGTAGCCATCCGTTATGGCTTCCACCGTTATGATGTTGTCATCATGGCCGTGACTGTCGTGATGCTGATTGTTCTAGTACAAATTATTCAGTCTATCGGTGATGCAATCGTACGCCGCGTAGACCACAGATAAGAATTGAAAATACCAATTATAAGGAGATAAAGATGAAATTTAGCCTTAAGAGTCTTTTGACTGTTGCAACTGCCGCTTCTGCACTGGTTCTTGCTGGTTGTGGCGAAAAAGAAGTTGACGTGAACAAAGTAAAAGTTGGCGTTATGGCAGGTGCGGAAGCACAAGTTGCTGAAGTTGCAGCAAAAGTTGCTAAAGAGAAATACAACCTGGACGTTGAGCTTGTTACCTTTACTGATTACGTAACACCAAACGCAGCGCTAGATGATGGCTCAATCGACGCAAACGCGTTCCAACACAAGCCATACCTAGACCAGCAAGTAACTGACCGTGGCTACAAGCTAGTAACGGCTGGTAACTCTTTCGTATACCCAATTGCTGGTTACTCTAAGCAAGTAAAATCAGTGGATGAGATCGAAGATGGCGCTCGTATCGCAGTACCAAACGATCCAACAAACCTTGGTCGTTCACTTCTACTTCTTGAGCAACAAGGTCTGATCGAACTGCGTGATGGCGTTGGTCTACAAGCAACAGTACGTGACATCGTTGGCAACCCGAAAAACATCACTATCGTAGAGCTAGATGCAGCACAACTTCCACGCTCTCTTGATGACGTAGCGGTTTCTATCATCAACACAACTTACGCAAGCTCAATCGACCTAACACCTGAGCGTGACGGTATCTTCGTAGAAGACAAAGAGTCTCCATACGTAAACCTAATCGTTGCTCGTGAAGACAACGTTCAAGCAGCTAACGTACAAAACTTCGTGAAAGCATACCAAACTGATGAAGTTTACGAAGCAGCGAAAGACATCTTCAAAGGTGGCGTAGTGAAAGGTTGGTAATCCACTCTTTCTACAACACTTGAAACTTAAAAAGGGCGCTCATCGGAGCGCCCTTTTTGCATTTGTTTTCATTGTGACTTTATATTGCTAGAACAGCTGAACTTCGTCTTGCTCAACCTTCTTTTGCTCCTGTTCTGGCTGCGTATCCACTTGCGGATGTTTAAACACATAAGGCGCTAAAAACGCAGTAAAAGGGATAGTAAGCACAATGCCTACACTGCCCGCTAACGCATTCACCACTGCGAGTCCTACCAACGGCATATTCATAAACTGGCTCGCTGGCATGTTAAGACCCCACACCATCATGATGGTCGTCAATGAGCCACCAGCAAACGCCAAGATCAAGGTGTTAGTCATGGTACCCATGATGTCTCGACCAATGTTCATAGACGCTCTAACCAACTGCTTTGGTTTGAGTTTCGGGTCGGTTTGTTGCAGCTCCGCGTACGCAGATGCAATCGAAATCGCAACGTCCATAACAGCGCCAAGTGCCGCAACGACAATCGTCACGAACATCAACCAACGGATGCCCATCTTCACCGACGTTAGGTAAATCACGTCTTCGCCTTTGTCGAGGTAAATGCCCGACAAGTGTGCCATTTCACCAAACCACTGCGCCATTACACCCGCAGCGATTACGCCAAGTAACGTGCCGCCCATGGCGCATAAACTCTTCCGGTTATAGCCAGAAACGAGAATAAAACTGACCACGATGATCACCACCATCAATAAGATGCTGACCAACATCGGATTCCAACCCGCAAAAATACTCGGCACTAACACGCCAACGATCAAGGCCGCTGTAAAATAGAGCGCGACCATTGAGTTGATGCCCTCTTTCTTGCCAAAACTCAACAACAGCGCGCAAAACAGTGCAAGCATCAGGTAAATCGCATCTGATCGTTTGTGGTTATACGCCCAATAGACGGTGCCATTGGTGGTTTCGCGGATCATCATAATGAAAGTATCGCCTTCACTGACATACACGTTGTGCTGACGACTAAGAGGGTTGGTGACTTCCACCTCTAAGCCTTCACTCTCTCCCTCAAGGATTTTTGCCATGAAAACTTGTTTACCTGTCATCACATCCGGCACGAGCGGATCTGGCGCAACATGGTTTGAGATAGAACGCGTGACAGTCGCTTCAACAAACTCTTGTTGCTGGCGAGACTTAGGACGGAAATCTTCACTCCACGAAGAAGAAAACTGAAAGATAAGCGTGGAGATAAGGGTAATCAGTAGGGTGAAACCCCATCGGTTATAGATTCTTTTGATCATGAAGCACTCTTCTACATCACTCACTAAACGGGCTTTACCTCAAGTGAGTAAAATTAGGCGCGGTAGAGATTACCGCGCCCACATGCAGGATTAATGAGTTGGGTTACAACCTGCGACTTTCTCATCAAGGGTCGCCGCATCTTTGTTAGGGTTAACAAAGTAGCTAGACGAATCATTGATGTTCACAGACTTAACAATCGCTGGGTATTTCGGGTTTTCTAAGTCAATCGAGACACAGATTTCCATGTTCTTCAATTGATCCCACAGCGCTTTGCCTTCGCCCTCACGCAGTGTCGTGATCTCACCACTTGGTAGGTATTGAGTGAATGACCAGTTACCAACGCTGCCACTGAAATCAGCCACGTTGATACCTTTGTTCTCTTCAACATACGCAGTCAGCATGTCGCGAATTGCATACACTTGTTCATTCACTGAGTCATAGAACACGTCGTCTTTGCTCGCCCAACCAAACTTCTGGATTTGCGAACCAAAGCGGTAGCTGTTCATCGCTACTTTGTAAGTCGCGTTTGGATCGAACTGCTCGCCACCAATGCTGGTGATGTTTACGCGGCTACCTTCATTCGTCACCGCGTTGTTTTCATCCAACTCTAGAGACGGTTTACTAAGATCCACAGTGAACTCGATGTCACCATCGAACTGATCGTACAGGTAAGCTGGCGCGCCTTTCTTAAACGACACCGTAATGTCACCCGGTTGGTACTGGTTGAAGTAAGAGTATGACCACTCAATGAAGCGTTTTAGGTTCGCACCTGTCATCTCAACACCAAGCAAGGTGTTATCGTACTTGTACAAGTTGGTCGATTTACCTTTGGTGTACACTTCACCATCGATCAAGTTAGATTGATCAGAGAACAGCGACGCAGCAGACACAACCGCACCATTACCTTCACCGACCGCCTCTTCGATTTTCTGCATTTGGATTTGGTTAATCACGTCCATTAATGGCGTATCAACCACTTTCGCAAGGTGAATCGTCGAGTACAAACGCTCTGCCGTGTAGTTGTAATCCGTCGCAGTCGCTTCATCAGGGTAGCCCGTTGCGCTTGGTGTGAAGTTACCCGTTACACGGCCAAGCTCGCGAGTTGCGTCTTCAACCGAGATATCGTGCACATATTGGAATTTCGCTTGCAGCGCTTGCTCTTCTTCCACCTTCTTCGTGCCAATGTTGGTCAATGTGGTGTCTTCCATCGTCCACTTGCCATCGACTTTCTTCAGTTGAATTTCAGCTTTCGCTAGGTAAGCACCCCACTTGCCTGGTTCAATGATTTTCACGCTTTGCGCGCGATTGTCTTGGTTGTATTCGCCAGACTTCGTTTTATCTTCAATCAGCGTATTTTCACCGCCAATGTCTGATGTAGATTTGCTGATTGGTGTAACAGTGCCATCTGCATTCACTTGCTCGATGTAGTTCGCGTGTTCGTGACCCGCTAAGATGACGTCGAATTTATCTGCCATTGCTGACGCGATTTCGTAAACGCCCACACCACCGTCTTCTTGTCGACCAAGGTGAAGCGCACCAACAATCACATCTGGATTGTATTCAGACACCAGTTGATCAACCGCTTCTTTGGTTGCATCCAATTCGTTCTCAAACTTCAAGCCTTTGAAGTGATCCGGTGCAGATGCTTCCCAGTTCGGCACGTTCGATGGCGTTAGACCAACGATCGCCACTTTCACGCCTTCTACTTCAAACATTTGGAACGCGCGAATGTAGTTCACATCGTTGCTTTCCCATTTGATGTTTGAAGACAGTACCGCACCATTAAAATGATCGAGGTTGCGATCGACAAACGAACGCTCAAAGTTGAATTCATGGTTGCCTGGTACCCAAACGTCAAAGCCAAGAGAGTTCATGCTCTCGACCACTGGGTGAGTTGGATCGTCGTTGAATAGCTGTGCGGAGTTGCCCTGAACCGTATCACCGATATCAATCAGGATCATGTTTGGATGTGCCGCTTTTTGGTCAGCAAGCAAAGTGGCTACACGAGTAATACCAGCGTCATCGTCTTCTGCGTTCAACGCGTAGTCAAAACCAAACAAACGACCGTGTAGATCCGATGTTGCGGCGATAGCAATGGTTACTTCATCCGCTTGTGTCGCTTCACCTTTCACAACCACATCTGGCGTGTTGGTTAGTGTTTTACCTTCTGCGACTACAGGGCTGTAATCCGATGGTACCTCTACGTACTTGGTGTCATCGTCGTTACAACCAGCCATTAAGCCGACAACAGCAATGCAGACTAGGCTTCGTTTAAATAAAGTCATCTCAATTCCTTCCAGATTATTTTTTTATATATATTTTCGGAAGGGGCCCTCTTCCCAAAACCTCAAAAAGGATATGGATATTATTTGAAATTTTTGAGAAGCAAACGTTTCAATGCTTATAAACCATGCAACTGAGTTACATTTTTCTTTAAACATGAACAAAGATCACAATCAAGGGGATGAGAGGAATGGTCAGTGAAAATGCTTTTTGAATCAATATATTGATAAAATCAATAATAGATAATTTGACTAAGCGGCTTCGATCCATTTATCGCGATAGAAAAAAGCTGGCATAGACGCCAGCTTTAAAAAAATAGACTACTTGATGTGGTCCCAAGAGATGTTGGAAACGATTCGGCAATCGTCGCACTTAAAGTAGAAGATGTCGTGTAGTGGCTCATCGAGTAACCACTCACCGCCACACTTTGGACACTTGCGTGCTTTTTCTGCTTCAAGTGACTCACCACCAACTCGGTATTGGTAGTAATACGTTGGGATCTTAGTGAGGTATTCAATACGACCTCGCAAATCCCAACCTCGGCGGAACAGCACACTGTCAGCATCGCAAATTTCGTGCAATGCCGCGTGTTCTGCACGACACCCGCCAGCCATTTGGATTTCATCACACGCTTGCCATTCGGTTTGCCATTTCACCACTGCTTTGTGGTCACCATTCAGTGTTGCCCCATTGCGGTAAAGTGGAATTGGCAACAGTGTCTCGCCACTGCGCAGTGGAGAACAAGTATGAACGTACGTGGTGTAGAGCACTTGCCAACTTGGTGTTTCTTCTTCCGCCGCTTCTTCTGAGTTCAAATCACGACCCAACATGCGCATTTTCGGCGCAAGCAGCGACGCTTCCGACAAACGATTCATGCACACTTTGACGAAATCAGAATGGTAGCGAGGGTGCAAACTATCTTGCTCTGGGCAAACCACGCGAACATAAAATTCGCCATCACCCATTACGATAGGAAATTCACGACCCAAAACTTGTCCGTTGTAACGTAGTGCGTCCATCAGACCATTAATCGCTTTATCAACCGCGCTTACGGTGGTGTTATCAAAACACTCAAACTGCAACTCAACAACGTACATGCTTACACCGCTGCCTCAAGCTTGCTTAGAAACTCGGTCAGTGTTTCAGCCAGTACGTCACGTTTATCAGAACCCAAGCGCTCAAGAATGACATTACCGGTTAAGTTACAGATTGAAATCACATCCAGCTCGGCATCAGTCGCTGCAATAAATACCGTCGGCTTTAGTTTTAGGCGACGTTGAGTCACAAGGTGACCAAGAATGTTCTCTTGCAGACGAGTGAAGTCATCATCACTCCAAACTTGCAGCAGTGTCAGTTCATTGCCTTGCCAAGTCGCATCCATATCTGCGCTGTATTGCGAACCGTAGAAAAGCTTAATGTCTTCATGCAACGTCAGCTCAATTGCGTTCTCAACGTTGGTGAAATCTGCCATCTCTTCACGTGGAACCGATTTCCACAAAACGACCTCGTCGCGTTTCTCTTCTACGCATGGAGAAACAAGATCAGCAAGCTCTTCACTGCGTGGCAGTTCGTTGTGTTTGTCTTGCCAAGCTTGTTGGTAGCGCAGGCTAAAGTCCTGTAGAGCCTGAGGAACGGTTTGGGTCATGAAGGTCTCCTGGTTTGTTTTTATCAGGTTGCGGTATCTGCCGGATGGCAATTAATCAGCGGATTCAGTAAAATTCTCGCCATTCTAATCGAAAATGACCACAAAGTATGAGCAAATATTCTGACGCTAAAGAGCTTGCTGGCCTGACTCTGGGTAAAAAGACCGAGTACGCAAACCAATACGACGCGAGCTTGCTGCAACCAGTACCTCGCAGCCTAAACCGTGATGACCTTGAACTTGGCGACAACTTGCCGTTTATGGGCCACGACATTTGGACGCTGTACGAGCTATCTTGGCTAAACAGCAAAGGCTTGCCTCAAGTTGCGGTTGGCGAAGTGTACATCCCAGCGACCAGCGCAAACTTGATTGAGTCAAAGTCGTTCAAACTGTACTTAAACAGCTACAACCAAACGCGTTTCGCTACTTGGGAAGAAGTGACTGAGCGTTTGACGCAAGACCTATCGGCATGCGCAGGTGAGCAAGTACTTGTGGAAGTAAACCCAGTAACGCATTACACCAACCAACCTATCGTGACGATGGAAGGCGAGTGTATTGACGATCAAGACATCGAAATCACCAGCTATGATTTTGACGCTGCACTGCTTGAGGGTGCGGCTGGTGATGAGCAAGTAGAAGAAATTCTTCACAGCCATCTACTGAAATCTAACTGTCTGATCACCAACCAGCCAGACTGGGGCAGCGTAGAAATTCGTTACCAAGGCGCTAAGCTTGATCGTGAGAAATTACTTCGTTACCTCGTTTCATTCCGTGAGCACAACGAGTTCCACGAGCAATGTGTGGAGCGTATTTTCACTGACCTGATGAAGTACTGCCAGCCAACGAAACTGACGGTATTTGCACGTTACACACGTCGTGGTGGTTTGGATATCAACCCTTACCGCTCAACGGAACAAGACAAGCCCGCTCACAATAACCGCATGGCGCGTCAGTAATCTGAGTTGAGAATCAAAAGTGCTTGAGTTCCACACTCAAAAACTAATTGCTTAAATACTCAAAAACGCTCAGCTATCTGTTGGATTGCTGGGCGTTTTTCTCTACTATTGTTTATTCAAAAACACGTAAATTACGACACAGTTCGAGGGAACGAAAAGGATGTTTTGGGACAGTTCGCGTCTATTTAGGCTGATTGGCTTTCTTTGCTTATTGTTAGCACAGCCACTTCACGCGACCATTTTATCTTCCGCTTTGCTTAATGAAGCTCAGCAACTGGCAGAGATCGACCCTGTACAGGCAAAGCAAGCGGCCAAAAACTACCTTTTGCAACGCGAACTGACAGAACGTCAAGACAACGGCAGCCCTTCTTCAATGTCTCGCGAAGAGACCGACCGTAGCATCCGAACGCCAAGCAGCACGATTGAAGCACACAAAATCATCGCGCAAGCCGACTACACAATGGGCAACATTCGCTCTGCCATCAACAACCTTGATGAAGCAGAACGCCTCGCCAACGAATATCAATTGCCGTACATGAATCTTGATGTGCAACTGATGCGCAACCAAATGATTTGGATGTACGACAAAAACTATGCAGCCGCAGAAGAAAAGCTCGACCAAATCGAAAAGCAGATTGAAGAAGCCAATCCAGTATTACAACGCACCGACAGTGTTCGTTATCGTTTGGTCATGCAACGAGCACTATTAGCAGCCAACAGTGGTGACAGCGTTAATGCCGATCGCTTATACACAAAAGCGAAAACCATGCTGGAAGACAACCGTTCTGATCTGACTCTGATTGACTACCACACCGCCGTTGGCGAGTTTTATCTGAACGACAAGAAATACAACCTTGCCCTTTCTGAGCTGCTCTACGGTTACTGGCAATCCATTGAAAGCGATAGCGGCGCACGCCTTGCGAAAGTAAATCGCTTGTTGGCTCGCCTGTTCCAAGAACGCCGAGTCTATGACAAAGCGATTGAATACCTCTCTCAGGCGGCTGATTATTACGACAGCTACCCAAGCTCACCGATTTTGGCCGACGTGCTAGAGCAAATGGGCGACATCTATTTCTACCAAGGCAAGTTTAATCTGGCTTTGGTGCACTACTTCAACGTACTGGACCATGACAGCACCAGTAAAAACATCAACCGCATCATTAAGATTCGTCTGAGCTTAGCGGCCACTTACTTACAGCTCTACAACTATGCATTAGCAGAACAGTACCTAGACCGCTCAACCGATCTATTGGAGTACGCAGACCTACCTCAACTGGAGGCCAAAGCTGCCTTGTTGCAGTCTGGCTTGGCGTACCACCAAAACGACAGTAAAGACGTCATTGAAAACGCTAAACGAGCGCTCGATTTAATTGAAAAAGCCCCAGATGATACCGGCTTTATCAAACAACAATCTTATCGTTTATTGGGTCTGGGCTATGAACAAGCTGGCGAGTACCAACTGTCATTACAAGCGTATAAGAAATACGCCAGCCTAGTGCGCCTAGAACAAAAGCAGCTTAACCAAATCAGTGAAGATGCGTTCCGCCAACAAAAAGAATTTGCCGAGCAAAGTATTCATCACGTAGGCCAAGCTGAAAAATTGGCGCAAGTCGAAATGGAGCATCGCAAATTCCAAAAAATCTCGTTTGCGTTGTTCATTACTGTCTTGGTGATGTTCCTGTTCATCATGCGCCGTGGCGTCATCAATCAACGCCAAACCGCTGAGATTGAAAAACTGCGTAATGACCTGTTCACCCACTCCCGTTCTCGCCTGCGTAACCTGCGTATGTTGAATGTGAAGTTGTCCCGTTCATTGAAGAAATCGAGCGACACCTTCGAGCAGTGGCAAATGGGTGAGTTGATTCACGAGCCTCTGAACGACCGTTTGCGCTTCGTGATGATCGATCTGCCATTCCTGCGCAGTATGTACGTTCAGCATGGCTACAAAGCCGGCTTAGAGTTAGAACGTGCTTTTGGTGAGTTCCTAGCAGAACGTATTCAGAAGCCGACACGTTTGTACCATTTCTCCGATGCAAACTTGTTGTACATCGAACCAAATGCCGATCGTGACGCATCAGCAGAAGCAACGTTCGAAAAATTCCAAAGCTGGGTGGATGAGTTCGCGGCCAAGCACAACGTCAACCGCATCATCCGAATGGGCATCAGTGACTACCCATTCTTACCACGTGCATACACGGCAATTAACGATGAAGAATTACTCGATCTATTGCTGCTCGCCACACACATTGCGCGTGAAGTCAGCTTAAAAGATAAACACAGTCATTGGGTGTTCTTGAAGGCCATTGATAATGCTCCGGCAGCGAGCTTTGCAACCGGTGACATAAGGACTGCATGCCAACACGCCATCAACCAAGGGCTAATTAAAATTCATTCTTCGTACAAGAATGAGGACGACATCAAAAAAATATTAAAAAACGGATAATTAACCAACGGTTGAGCGTGATCAGTGATGACGCTATAAAGTTTTTTGTTATTATCAAATAATCGTCAGTAGTACATGGACTTAACCGTAGTCACTTCATGGGAATCTTGGAATCCGATATTCAGTCGCAGCTTCATCAGCTGAGTTGTCAACTTGACCAACTCAGGCTGACTCATCGTGATACTTCGCTCAAATTTCAACGTGAGCAGCAAGTTCTTAAGCGAGTTGTGGCATCATTGTCTTCTGCTTGTCAGGGTTCAAACTCTCAAGTAACCAACTACCTGCGCGAAATTCAGCAAGAACTGGAACATCAAAAAGATGTCAGTACGCTGATACCTCGCTTAGCAGTGCTAGAAAGAATGCTCAAACAGCAGTCTAAGGCGATGGAAAAACAAAACGGTTATCTCGACGAACAAATCAAACACAGTGGTGAAACGCTTCAACGTATCACCGGATTGCCTGCGCAGCTAAAACGTGAATTGCGCAATCTGATGAGCTTTTCTGAAGTTCATGCAGGCAAGAAAGTTGACCAAGCCACCAAGCTGCTGAGCATCTACGAGCGCGCGCTCAAGATCATCACTTCCAATTCTCGCCTTAACCTTGGTGAATTAGAACACGGCCCAGATAAGTCCCAACTAGAGTGTCTTGCGAGCGACTTGCAGCACACCATCACCGAACTCGATTTTGAAGGTGAGTCTGGCGACCAACTGTTGGATATCCGAGCTAAGTTGCTGTTAGGGGTTAACGCAGAATCTCTGATAGAACTGACTTTAAACACCCTCAAATTGGTCGTAGACGCGACTAAATACGAACGCAAATCATCAGAGCAGTTCTTAGAGCAGTTGAATACTTCACTGTCTAGCAATCTAAAGACGGTTCATCAGAACGTCGACCAGCATCAAACCTACTTTGAACATCGCCAAGAGCTGAACTCAGAGATGACCACTTTGGTTGAACGCAGCCAAGAATCTCTGGAACACGCGCAAGATCTCGAAGAGTTGAAAGGTGAAGTATCACCATTGCTGGCCAAGATGGCCTCTTTGACTGAGCGCTTAAGAATGACCGAAGAGCGCGAGCAAGCGCTTCAAGAACGCTTAAGCTACAGCAAGAATCAGCTCGAAGCCGTATTTGAAACGACTCAAGACTACCGTCGCCGCTTGGAAGACCAAGCACAACGTATGCTGTTAGACCCTTTGACGAAGGTATACAACCGTGCTGCCTTCAATGATCGTCTAGAGTTGGAATACCGTCGTTGGATTCGCTCACAGCAAAACCTTCGCGTGGTTCTGTTTGATGTTGATAACTTTAAAGCGGTTAACGACAGCTACGGCTACACCGCTGGCGATAAAGCGCTCAAGATCATTGCTCGCACCATGAGTAAACGCGTCGCTGATACAGAAACCGTGGCTCGTTTTGGTGGTGAAGAGTTTATTTTACTCATCCCAGAGCAAACGGAAGAGTACACACTTGAGCTGATGAAAAACATCCAGCGCGACATCAGTAAACTGCCATTTAAGTTCCGTGAACAGAACATCATGATCACCCTCACAGCAGTCTCTACCTGCTTTAAAGAAGCTGACAACCCAGAATACGTCCTCGATCGTCTTGGTAACATGTTAAAAGACGCCAAACAGCGCGGTGGTAATCAAGTCAACTGGAATTAAAAAGCGTTCAAAAAACAATCAAACAAACGTTTTTTACGTGCCGTTTTTTCATATTGCCTCAAATTTTCAACGGGTTATCACGTTTCTCCCCTTTTAGTCTGCTAAGCTGTTTAAACGCTATAAAACAAAGTCTGCCAACCACTGAGTAGAACGATACGTACAAGCTAAGTAGGTGAGTTGGTTTCTTCCCTCAAAAGAACGCATTAGCAAGGAGGCCTTATGATTACCCATATAAGCCCCGCAGGTAGCATGGATCTGCTATCACAACTGGAAGTTGAACGTCTTAAAAAAACCGCATCAAGTGAGCTTTATCTGCTCTACCGTAACTGTACACTTGCGGTCCTCAACTCCGGCAGCCACACCGATAACTCAAAAGAGCTATTAGACAAATACCTTTCGTTCGATGTTAACGTCGTACGTCGTGAGCGCGGTATCAAACTTGAACTAGCCAACCCACCTGAACACGCATTTGTCGATGGTGAGATCATCAAAGGCATTCAAGAGCACTTGTTCTCGGTTCTCCGTGACATCGTGTATGTCAACATGCACCTCGCGGATAACCAGCGCCTGAACCTCACCAATGCCACTCACATTACCAATCTCGTGTTCGGTATTTTGCGTAATGCTGGAGCACTAACGCCGGGCATTGAACCGAATCTAGTAGTGTGTTGGGGTGGTCACTCAATCAACGCGACCGAATACCAATACACACGCGAGGTAGGTAACGAGCTTGGCCTGCGTGAACTGAACATCTGTACTGGCTGTGGTCCGGGTGCGATGGAAGGCCCAATGAAAGGGGCGGCAATTGGTCACGCGAAACAGCGTTACAGTGAGCAACGCTACCTTGGCCTGACAGAGCCTTCAATCATTGCGGCTGAGCCACCAAACCCAATCGTGAACGAACTGGTGATCATGCCAGACATCGAGAAACGTCTCGAAGCCTTCGTTCGTATGGCGCACGGCATCGTTATTTTCCCGGGTGGTCCTGGTACTGCCGAAGAGCTGCTGTACATCTTGGGTATCATGATGCACCCAGAAAATGCTGACCAACCTATGCCGATCGTCTTAACCGGCCCGAAAGAGAGTGAAGCTTACTTCCGCTCAATCGATGCGTTTATTGCCGATACATTGGGTGAAGAAGGTCAGAGACATTACCAAATCGTGATTGATGACCCAGCGGAAGTAGCGCGCATCATGAAGCGTTCAATGGAAGACGTTCGCCAACATCGTAAAGAGAAAGGCGACGCATACAGCTTTAACTGGTCGTTGAAAATCGAGCCTGAGTTCCAGCTGCCGTTCGAACCAACTCATGAAGCAATGGCAAGCCTAGATCTGCATTTGAACCAACAACCGCAAGTACTAGCTGCCAGCCTACGACAAGCCTTCTCAGGCATCGTTGCGGGTAACGTCAAAGCGGAAGGGATTCGAGAGATCGAACGCAAAGGTCCATTCACCATCAACGGCGACCCAGTATTGATGACCAAACTCGACAAGCTATTGAAAGACTTCGTAGAGCAACACCGCATGAAACTACCCGGCGGTACCGCTTACGAGCCATGTTACCGTATTGCCCATAAGGAAAATGGTGGTCGATAGATAACTCAGCTTTGGTTACACTAGGGGCATTACGCCCCTTTTTTATTGCTAAGTCATTATGTCTATTCATCTTGTTATCATTGATGCCCTAAACCTGATTCGCCGCGTGCACTCAGCGCAACCTGATCCAACTGACATAGCAAGAACCATCACCACTACAGGTAGAACCCTGACTCGCATTCTGTCTGAAGCGCAGCCGACGCATATCATCGCGGTATTCGATCATCACGAACAAGATCGCGGCTGGCGTGCAGAGATCCTTCCGGATTACAAACAGAACCGTAAACCTATGCCTGAACCATTGATGCAAGGCTTAGACGCGATTCAACAAGCGTGGTGGGAACAAGGCATTGATTCACTGCTGTCTGAAGGTGATGAAGCAGACGATCTTGTTGCGACCCTCGCAACCAAAGTCGCGAGTCACGGCGAAAAAGTCACGATTGTCTCGACCGACAAAGGCTACTGCCAACTGCTCTCCCCGACTCTGCAGATCCGAGATTACTTCCAGCACCGCTGGCTAGATGAACCGTTCATCGAAAAAGAGTTTGGCGTAAAACCATCTCAGCTTGCGGATTATTGGGGTTTGACGGGAATCAGCTCAAGCCAAGTTCCGGGTATTCCGGGTGTTGGCCCTAAAGCAGCCAAAGAGATCCTAACTCAATTCGAAGACATTGAAGCCGCGTACGCGAGCGAAGAACTGGTACCGAAATATCGTAAGAAGTTTGATGAACATATTGAGTCAGCCCGCTTATGTAAAAAAGTCGCGGCGCTGAAATGCGATATCGAACTCGGCTTTAACCTACAAGACATTCGCTTTACTGGACCAAATAAAGCGCAATAGCAGCCAACTTCAGACACTAAAAAAGCGCCTATTACAGGCGCTTTTTTGCTTCTACTCTATCGCATATCAATGCTTAGATTAGTGCGGAGAGATGTTAGACAGACACTGAATGTGAATCGTGATCTCTTCGCGGTCATGGTATAGGTGCTTCGCTTGCAGCTTGAATTTCACCTTGTTCTCAATCAGGAACATTTTTAGGTTTTCAAGATCTTGCAGCACTTCGTCATAACGACCTTTCATTGGAAGCTTCAAGTTGAAGATCGCTTCTTTCGCCCAACCTTTCAGCAGCCATTGGCCCATTAAGTGCGCGACGCGTGCTGGCTTCTCAACCATGTCACACACAATCCAAGTTACGTTCTTACGATCTGGTTCAAACTTAAAGCCATCCACCATGTGGTGCTTGATTTGACCCGTTTCCATTAGGCTATCCGCCATCATGCCGTTGTCCACACAGTGAACGAACATCGAACGTTTAACCAATTGGTAAGTCCAACCGCCCGGACAAGCACCTAGGTCAACACCCCACATACCTGGCGCTAAACGCTCATCCCATTCTTCACGAGGAATGAAGACGTGGAATGCTTCTTCTAGTTTCAAAGTAGAACGGCTTGGCGCGTCTGCTGGGAATTTAAGGCGAGGAATACCCATAAAGAACTGCGAGTTGTTGCCTGGGTATGAGTAACCGACGTAACAATGACCTGGCGCGACAAAGCAAATATGCAGCACAGGCTTCTTCGCGTTGTCTTTGTTCCACATCAGACCTTTACCACGCATCGCTTGACGCATTGGTACCGTGAACTTACGGCAGAACTTCAATAGCTCTTTTGCTTCGTTCGTGTCTGGGGTTTCAATGCGCAGATCGCCACAACGTGGGAATTCTTCGATTTCTGACAGTTCAGCAAGAATTGGGCTGATGCGGTCGTCGCTTGGTAGCGCTTCAAACTCAGCCGCCACAGCAAACATCTGACGTGCAAAAATCAGGGCGCTAAAGTCCAAACCTTTAGCAAGCTTGTCTGCGTCTCCATCTTGGTAACACTCGAAGACAACATAACCTGAGTTTTTCTTCACACGAGGGAAGCCATACACTTCCAACTGTGTCGCTTTGTCCTGAATTTCACCAGCACACTCTTTCTCAAAGCCAGAACGGCAATAGAGCATTAGTTGTTTCACTTGGAGACCTCTTTGATATTAAACGCAGCAAAAAAGAACAGACACCAACCGATCATGAACAAAAATCCTCCCATAGGAGTGATGGGTCCAAACCACTTAATGCCCGTCAGCGCCAGCGCGTAAAGACTGCCGCTAAAACAAAAGATGCCGATGATAAAGCAAATCGCGGCGATGAAAAAATACTTTTGTGCTTTTTGTCCCAAATTCAACAGCAGTAAGATGGCACACAATGCGATAGCTAAAGTATGGATGAATTGGTACAAAACGCCGGTTTCAAACACGCCCAACAAATAAGGGGATAACTTCGCTTTCAAACCGTGCGCTGCAAATGCACCTAACGCCACCGAGGTTAAGCCAGAAAGACCAGTAAACGAGAGTAACCACTTACTTTTCACGGTACACCTCTTTAATAAATGCCGCTAACTGCTCTACCGTCGAGGCAATGTTGCCTGCTTCTGTGTAACCAGAGCTCTTGCGTGGCTTAAAGCTATGGTCACCATCGGGCAAAAAGCGCACTTTCACTTGCTCTGACAACGCAAAGCCATCGAATTCTTCGCGCTTGCCGAATGTATCGCGCTCACCTTGTAGAATTAAGGTTGGCTTTTCAATGTTGGCCAGATGCTCGCCTTTGTATTTCTCTGGTTTGCCCGGAGGGTGAAAAGGAAAACCTAAACAGGCAATACCCGCCACCAGCTCATTATCGGCAAGCAAGCTCGACATGCGACCACCCATCGATTTGCCACCAATAACAATAGGTTGAGAAGTAAAGTGAGTGATCACTTCTTCATAAGCTTCCAGAAGCTTTGGCGCACGATCGGGCGGACGCTTCTTGCCATCTTCCGCTCGCTTAACCATGTAAGGGAAATTAAAACGCACCACGCGTATGCCTTGCTCAACTAATCCTTTGGCAACGGCAGACATGAAATCGTGTTCCATGCCCGCACCAGCACCATGAGCAAAAACAAAGAGCGGTCCGTTTTCAGGTCCCTCAACTATCCAATGGCTCATCCAATACTTCCTCTTGTTCTTTTCTTGCAGTGGCCAACATCCAATCCCTAAACGTTGCGATACGTCCCATGTCCGCTTGCTGTTCGTGACACACTACATAGAAGGCATTCTTCGACACCAACACCTCATCAAATGGCGCAATTAAGCGTCCCGCTTCCATTTCAGGTTTGGCTAATACGTTGTTTCCTAGTGCGACGCCTTGTCCGTGCGCAGCCGCTTGAAGCACCATGGTCGAGTGGCTGAAAATAGGACCATGATTTACATTGATACCTTCAATATTGTGCTGACGAGCAAACTGCTTCCAATCTTTACGAGAGGTATCATGTAACAAGGTATGCAATTTAAGGTCACTTAGAGATTCTAATGGTTTGTTACCTAAAAGTAACGAAGGTGAACAAAGTGGGATCAAAAACTCTTGGTAGAGTTTATCGGCACGCAAACCAGGCCAATTACCGCGACCATAATAGATAGCAACATCGACATCATCGGTCAGTGAACCTTCGTCCATATCTACCGCTTTAATACGTACATCAATGTCCGGTTCTTGCGCGTTAAAATCAGCCAAGCGCGGAACCAACCACTGAATAGCAAAGCTTGGTGGCAAACTGATGGTCAATGCACCTTTTTCACTACGTTCCAATACCTTATCGGTCGCTTCTGCAATCGAAGTGAAGATATCTTTAATGTCTAGGAAGTAACTTTGCCCTTCTTCGGTAAGCAAGAGAGAGCGATTTCGGCGACGGAAAAGCTTCAAAGATAAGAACTCTTCTAACGCTTTTATTTGGTGACTTACTGCCGCTTGGGTAACGAATAGCTCTTCAGCAGCACGGGTAAAACTGAGATGACGAGCAGCCGCTTCAAAAACGCGAAGCGAATTCAACGGAGGCAATCTGCGAGACATTATGGGACCTCAAGTAGGATTAGTTTTTTTTATCTGAAACATTATAAAATGTCCGTTGCCGAACAGCCAGATAAATTCTATATTTCATCCCGCAACACGAGCCTGAACGGCTTGATTCCATTTGTGAATCAATTGGCTTCGTTGTTGCGATGTTGTGTTTGCAAACTCGTATTTCGAGTTAGGTAGATTTCTACCATATGTTTTGTCCACACTCCCTGTGACAAAACAGATACTTCCTGTATTTATTTTGACCTGTCTGTCAAATTTCTTGCACCGCCTTATTAGGCGGTGTTTTTTTATCTAAAAAATCTCACCTTCATTTTCCTTCAGAAAATGGCATCAGCATCACTTTTGCGTTCTCATTTCGGATTAATTATCGTTATATCAATACAAATTCCGAAGGATGCGATTGAGGTCAATCTTATCACTTCACAAAGAATAATTTTGTGTGTGCTAAAACGAAAAAAGCGCAAACTGATTTCTCAATTTGCGCTTTTGTGACTGTCTGTTTTACAACACGATTATGGGCGGTAAACCTTCACGTTGTTGAAGCCTTGTTCTTGCAAGTAAAGCGCTTGCAGACGGCTCATCACACCACGGTCACAGTACAGTAGGTATGTCTTAGCTTGGTCTAGATCGCCAAACTGAGTACCCAGCTTGTAGAACGGAATGTGTTTTACATCAACGCCATCGATTTCTAGTGGGCTATCGTCTTCCTCTTCAGGGCTACGAATATCCAATACAATTGCATCGCCTTCTACTGCTTGTACTTGCTCAACTTCTGGTGCCGCTTGCTCAGATTCTTTTGCGATGTCACGGATGTCCATCATGCGAGCTTCTTGAACCACTTGTTCAAGGATGCTGAAGTCGAATTTCTGTTCTTCTGCTTCTAGCTTGCCTTTCACCGCTTTCACAGTTGGCTTTTTAGAGATAACACCACAGTATTCTGGCATTGTCTTCGCAAAGTCTTCTGTACCGATTTCACGCGCTAGGTTGATGATGTCTTCTTTGTCCCAGTTGATTAGCGGACGAAGAATCAGCGTGTCTGTCACGTTGTCGATGTGGCGTAGGTTCGTTAGTGTCTGGCTTGATACCTGACCTAGCGCTTCACCAGTCACCAATGCTTCGATCTTCATCTTCTGAGCGATCATGCCTGCTGCACGCATGAACATACGCTTCAGAATCACGCCCATTTGGCCGTCATCAACTTTCTCTAGGATTTCTGCCACTACTGGTTCGAAATCAACTGAGATGAAACGTACTTTTGCTGAAGAACCGTATTTATTCCATAGGTAGTGAGAAACCTGCTTAACGCCGATCTCGTGTGCTGGACCACCTAGGTTAAAGAAACAGTAATGTACTTTTGAACCACGTTTGATGTGTAGGTAACTTGAAACACCAGAGTCGAAACCACCTGAGATCAGGCTTAGTACGTCTTCTTGTGTACCTAGTGGGAAACCACCTAGACCTTTATGACGCGCCAACACTTGGTTTAGCTTGTCGTTAGTCACTTCAACGTTGATCGTTACGTCTGGCTTGCTTAGCTTAACTCGAGCGCTTTCTACCGCTTGGTTAAGACCGCCACCTACGTAACGCTCCAGTTCAATAGAAGTAAAATCGTGCTTACCGCGACGCTTAGCGCGCACAACGAACGTTTTACCTTCAATTAATGAACCGCTAAGTTCCAACACTTGCTCGAAGATGTCGTGCAAATCTTTAAACTCAGTTTGCTTCACTTCAAGAATGTGGTGAATACCTGGCGTGTGCGTCAGGATTTCTAAAACTTCAGCGTGAAACTCGTCACTCTCAGAGGTCACTTCAATGTGATCACGACGGTTGAATACCGCGACAGATTCCGTACGGCTCTTAACGATGTTACGAATGTTGCACTCTAAAATCTTTGTGAAGCGCTTACGCACAGATTCACTTTTTACAAAAATTTCTGGATGGGGCTTTACAATAAATTTCATAGTCTAGTTCGCAGGTTAGGTTCGCAATCAACAATGAGTGATAACTCCGCACTAGGTGTTCATACGCAACAACATCATGAGTTGTTCACACCCAGCTCAATGAGCTCACTTTTAAAGGCGCAAGATTATACACCCAAGCGAAATGGAAAGACAAAAAAAGCGAGCCAACGCTCGCTTTTAGTATAAGAACAAATGTTCGGTTATTGAATTACTGGCACTTCTTCACTGTAGAGTGGCTCGCCTTGCATGATGCTGATTTCAACGCGGCGGTTTAGTGCTCGGTTTGCATCAGAATCGTTTGGAGCCAATGGCTCAGTATCCGCCATGCCACGCACACGTAAGCGTTGATGCGAGAACCCCCTAACCTTCTCCATTTCTTGAGCAACCGACACCGCACGCTGTGACGACAGATCCCAATTAGAGCGGTACAGTTCAGAATCCAGCGGTTGGTTATCCGTATGACCTGATACTCGAACAATACCCGGGACATCTTTGACCAATTCCGCGATTTGACGCACTAACGGTCTAAACTTCGGTTGTAAAAACGCAGAACCCTCTGGGAAAGCGCCTTTCTCACGCATTCGAATCACGATCTGCTGCCCAAGGTTTTCGACTTCTATAGCCCCTTGCTCAATCTCACGCTCCAACGCTTTCTTGATGCTTTCCATCAAGGTGTCCATCTCTTGCGAAGTCTGCTCAGACTGCTGTTGTTGCATGTCTGATTCCGCCGATTGGTTGTTTTGCGTTGACGTCTCTGGCGATTGACCACCCGTCAGCTTACCTTGGTCGCGCTTAGTGCCACCCGCTCGGTCAGATTCCCCCTCGTGAAATTCTAACGTCTGCTGGGTAATGTCCATGGTCTGCTGCATGATGACATCAATTGGCGTTGGCTCCGGGCGACCCGGTCTAAACTCTTGGGCAATGATGCTGGTGCCTTTTGGAATGTCCTTCACCTCAAGTTGGTTCTGAACACCGAAAGCAAACTTCATCGACCCCGCGATCTGTTTGAACTTCAGTACGTCCATTTCCGAAAACGAAAGCAGTAGTACGAAGAAACACATCAGCAATGACATCAAGTCAGCGAATGTCCCCATCCATTGGGGGAGGCCGGGTGGCGGACAATCACATTTATTATCTTCATCCATCAGATGACCTCCAGATTAGTCGTCAATCTCAAGGGCGCGTTTGCCCTCGTTGAGGTAGTTCTTCAGGTAACTATCGATAACTCGCGGATTTTGACCATCTTGAATGGCAAGCACTCCGTCCATGATCAAACGACGGTTTAACGTTTCTTGATCACGTCGCAGTGACAATTTGTCCGCAATCGGGAAAAACAGCATGTTAGAAAGCACTGCACCGTAAAGCGTGGTCAACAAGGCAACCGCCATTGCAGGACCGATCGCTTTTGGGTCATCCATATTCGAAAGCATGGCAACCAGACCAACTAACGTACCAATCATACCCATCGCAGGCGCTACATCGCCAAATGCGCGAAATACACCAGTACCTTGAGTGTGACGCTCGTCAGTTAGCGCGATGTCTTTTTGTAACGCGGCACGAACCACGTCTGCATCATGGCCATCCACCAACAAGTCGATGCCTTTTTGCATAAAGCTGTTGTTGATTTCCATCTCTTCTAAAGCAAGGAAGCCGCCTTTACGTGCTGCGTCTGCCATTTCTACAATCTTCGCGATCAAGTCTTCCGGCTCGTCCGCTTTAAACATGAATGCTTTGCCCGCAATTTTGGTTGCGCCGAAGAACTGCCCTATGGTGAACTTCATCAATACTACAAACGTTGAACCACCAACGACGATTAGGATTGAGGTGACGTCGATGAACATGCCGATGCTGCCACCTAGCACCATCGCCATAATGACGAATGCAAAACCACCAATCAAACCTATTAGGGTTGCTAAATCCACAAAGCACTCCTCTCGCTATACTCAAATATTGCCTAGTCAGGCGAATTATTACTTGTATCGACAACTAGAACAGTTTTTTTAGAAAAATCTTGGTCAATACATCACAAAATGATCGTTTAGGCTCGAACTAAATGATCGAGATTGTCTTATCAGACCCGTTGAGCGCTAATTTTGTGACAATTATGTAAGGTTAAATTTGACCAACTTAGTAGGCTAAGGTAACTTGCGTGCATTCTATTAGAGGCTTGATTAAGGCAGATAAAAGATGGCGGTCAAGAAACCAGAAAACATGACCTTCGAAGCGACCATTGAAGAGCTAGATAGCTTGGTTGATCAACTAGAGAATGGCGATCTTGCCCTAGATGATGCTCTACGTAAATTTGAACGTGGCATTGCACTGGCTCGTGCTGGTCAAACTAAACTGAGCGACGCCGAACAGCGCGTAAGCATTCTTCTTAGCGAAGATGATGAAGCACCACTGAGTGACTTCACCCCTGAGTCAGAATAATAATCAGTAGTGAGCAATGTGATGCAAGAGACATTGACGTCTTATCAACAAAGAAATAACCAACAATTAAACCTGTGGCTGGAGCAACTGCCTCATCAAGAACAGCCGCTGATTCAAGCGATGAAATACGGCCTGCTGCTAGGCGGGAAACGTGTTCGTCCATTTCTTGTGTACATCACAGGTCAAATGCTGGGTTGTAAGCCAGAAGATCTCGACACTCCCGCTTCTGCGGTTGAGTGCATTCACGCCTACTCTCTTATCCATGATGACCTGCCTGCGATGGATGATGATGAACTGCGTCGTGGACAACCTACTTGCCACATCAAATTTGATGAAGCGACAGCAATTCTCACCGGCGACGCACTCCAAACTCTTGCCTTTACTATCCTTGCAGAAGGTGAACTGAATCCGAACGCTGAAAGCCAGCGTATAAAAATGGTACAGGCACTGGCGCAAGCGTCTGGCGCGAGTGGCATGTGTCTTGGACAAGCGTTGGATTTAGGTGCAGAAAATCGTCGTGTTTCTCTCGCAGATTTGGAAGAAATTCATCGCAATAAAACCGGAGCGCTGATTAACTGTGCGGTAAAATTAGGTGCTTTAGCCGCTGGTGAAAAAGGCCTAGAAGTTTTGCCACACTTAGAACGTTATTCAAAAGCGATCGGTCTGGCGTTTCAGGTTCAAGACGATATTCTTGATATCATCAGTGACACTGAAACACTGGGTAAGCCTCAAGGTTCAGACCAAGAGCTGAACAAGAGCACTTATCCATCGTTGCTGGGTTTAGAGGGAGCAATGGAGAAAGCTCACACTCTGCTACAGGAAGCGCTTCAAGCATTGGAAGCAATCCCATACAATACTCAGTTACTCGAAGAGTTCGCCCGATATGTCATCGAGCGCAAGAACTAACACAATAAGCGCGCATTTATATGACTCTTGATATTTCAAAGTACCCAACACTGGCGTTAGCAAATACACCGGAGGAGTTGCGTCTTCTTCCGAAAGAAACATTGCCAACATTGTGCGATGAACTACGTACGTATCTGCTAAATTCAGTGAGTCAGTCTAGCGGACATTTAGCGTCTGGCTTAGGCACGGTAGAGCTAACTGTAGCTCTGCATTATGTTTACAACACCCCTGTTGACCAGTTGATCTGGGACGTGGGCCATCAGGCTTACCCACACAAGATTCTCACTGGCCGTCGTGATCAGATGCCAACTATCCGTCAGAAAGACGGTCTTCACCCATTCCCATGGCGTGAAGAGAGCGAATACGACACCCTTTCTGTTGGTCACTCCTCTACTTCTATCAGTGCTGGTCTTGGCATGGCCATCAGTGCGCAAAAAGAAGGTGAAGGTCGTAAAGTCGTGAGTGTGATTGGTGATGGTGCGATCACAGCAGGTATGGCATTTGAAGCCATGAACCATGCTGGTGACGTTCATCCGGACATGCTGGTGATTCTAAACGACAACGAAATGTCGATCTCAGAAAACGTCGGCGCGCTGAACAACCATCTTGCTAAAGTGCTTTCTGGCAGCTTGTACACTTCTATCCGTGAAGGCGGTAAGAAAGTGCTGTCTGGCGTTCCACCAATCAAAGAGTTGGTGCGTCGTACTGAAGAGCATCTAAAAGGCATGGTAGTTCCAGGTACTCTGTTTGAAGAGCTTGGCTTTAACTACATCGGCCCAATCGACGGTCACGATGTCAATGAGCTCGTCAAAACGCTGAAAAACATGCGTGAGCTAAAAGGTCCTCAATTCCTGCATATCATGACCAAGAAAGGTAAAGGTTATGAGCCAGCAGAGAAGGATCCGATTGGCTACCACGGCGTACCAAAATTTGACCCATCACACAGCAGCCTACCTAAGAGCAGCGGTGGTAAGCCTACCTTCTCTAAGATCTTTGGTGATTTCCTTTGTGATATGGCAGCTCAAGATCCTAAGCTGATGGCGATTACGCCAGCGATGCGTGAAGGCTCTGGCATGGTGCGTTTCTCGAAAGAGTACCCAAGCCAATACTTCGATGTTGCCATTGCAGAGCAACACGCTGTGACGCTTGCTACCGGTATGGCGATTGCGGGTGATAGCCCAATCGTTGCGATCTACTCAACCTTCCTACAGCGTGGTTATGATCAACTGATCCACGACGTTGCGATTATGGACTTGCCGGTGATGTTCGCTATCGACCGTGCTGGTCTGGTTGGTGCAGATGGTCAAACTCACCAAGGTGCGTTCGACTTAAGCTTTATGCGTTGTATCCCAAACATGGTGATCATGGCACCAAGCGACGAAAACGAATGTCGCCAGATGCTGTACACAGGCCATAAGCACACAGGTCCAAGTGCCGTTCGTTACCCACGCGGTAGCGGTATGGGCACAGAAATCGAAAAAGACTTCACTGCACTTGAAATCGGTAAAGGTCGTATCGTTCGTAAAGGTGAAAAAGTGGCGATTCTTAGCTTCGGTACCTTCTTGGGTAACGCGCTAGAAGCGGCTGAAAACCTAAACGCAACGGTTGCAGACATGCGCTTTGTTAAGCCACTTGATGAAGCCTTGATTCGCCAACTAGCCGCTGAGCACGATGTTCTGGTTACGCTAGAAGAAAACGCGATTGCAGGTGGTGCTGGCGCGGGTGTGATTGAGTTTATGATGAAAGATAAGATCATCAAGCCAGTACTCAACCTTGGCTTGCCAGATCGCTTCGTTCCTCAAGGCACACAAGACGAGCTACACGAAGAGCTTGGCTTAGATGCGAAAGGCATCGAGAAGTCGATCAACGATTACTTAGCCAAGTAAGCGAACGAATTACAACGAAGTAAATACAGAAAAGGGATGCCGTGGCATCCCTTTTGTTTATCTGTCGATTTAGCGCTTAAAGATAGGTATTACATCCAACCTGCGTATTTCGCCACTAAGAACAGCGCGATGCCCGCCATAATGCCAGCCACGATATCATCAATCATGATACCTAAGCCGCCGTGAACACGTTTATCTAACCAACCGATTGGCCACGGTTTCACCATGTCAAAGAAGCGGAACAAGATGAAACCGGTGAGTAACCATTTCCACTCCGTTAGCGGAATATTCAATGCAGGCACTAAACTCATGGTGATCCAAAAACCTGCAAATTCATCCCACACGATCGAACCGTGGTCGTGCACACCCATATCATCGGATGTCACCTGACAAATTTTAATGCCAACCAAACAAGAGATAAGCACAACAACCACATAAATAGGGAAAGGCAATTGAGCAAGCAACAAGAATAATGGAACCGCCGCAAGCGTCCCCATGGTGCCGGGAACAACAGGCGATAAGCCGCTACCAAAACCTGTCGCTAATAAGTGCCACGGGTTCTTTAATGAAATCAGAGAGAGAGGGTTGGTCATTTCCTTTAAACCTATACTGCGAGTTTGGTTTCAATCTTAGGCTAGAGCCTAGCTCAGATCATTTGAAGTGGTCAAAGCCACTGAGATCCCAATCAAGAGGTTGATTGTTATCATGCAGCTCGAACGTACCTTTTGGTCGTATCTGGCCAATGCACGTTACTTTACACCCAGTGTGAGACAAAGCACTTTGTAGTGAGCCATGGTTTTGCTCTGGCACGGTAAAGCACAGTTCGTATTCTTCACCACTGGATAAAGCATACTGCTGCGCGCTCACCTTATCATCTAAAAACTGAACCAATTCTGAAGATATTGGTAGTTGGGAAACATCCAAACTGACTCCAACCTCGGAACGCTTAAGAATGTGTTTAATATCAGAAATCAAACCATCAGAGATATCAATCGCCGACGACGCGAGTCCAACTAACGCTTGCCCAGCTAAAACTCGAGGCGTACTGAGATAATGTGCTTTCTCTAACTCAGGCGCAGCAACTCGAGTGCGTAATGTATTATTAAGAACTACATCGAGCCCCGCTTTCGCATCGCCAAGGTTACCCGTCACGTAGACCCAATCTCCGACTTTTGCCCCTGAGCGAGTCAATGCTTTACCCTCTGGAACAAAGCCTTGCACCGTCAAAGTTAGGCTTAATGGCCCCTTTGTCGTGTCACCGCCAATTAACTGAATCCCGAAGTAATCAGCTAGGTCAAAAAACGCATCACAGAATGGCGCTAACCATGCTTCGTCAGGCTCTGGCATCGTCAATGCAAAACTGACCCAAGCCGGCGTTGCTCCCATTGCTGCTAAATCACTGATATTAGAGGCAAGTGCTTTGTGAGCGACCCAAGCAGGATTCGCCTCCGCGAGAAAATGAGTCCCCGCCACCAGCGTATCGGTACTAATAGCTATCTGCACATTCGCAGGCGCCTTTACTAACGCACAATCGTCACCCGCAGCGAGGTGCACGTCTTTACGCTGGCTTTGACGCCCAACAAAATACTTATCGATTAAACTGAATTCACCAGACATTGTTCACTGACTTTTTGATGTAAAAGTTTTTGATACAAAAAAGGTCAGCATGTGCTGACCTTTTTAATGAAGAAATCGTTATTTCTTACGTACGTGTGGCGCCGCTTTATCTAGCACACCATTCACAAATTTGTGGCTGTCTTCTGCCGCGAATACTTTAGCAAGTTCAATCGCTTCGTTGATTACCACTTTGTAAGGAACATCTTCGCGACGAGTCATCTCGTACATAGCAAGGCGAAGAAGAGCAAGTTCCATCATGTCTAGATCCTGCATTGGACGAGACACGTATGGACGGATTTTGCTATCTAGCTCAGAGTGGCTAAGTACAACACCGCTTAGTAGTTCACGGAAGTAAGCTACGTCTGTTTCTGGAGCAGCTAGTGCAGGCTCAGATGCGTGAAGTTCTTCTTCATCGTATTTGTCGCCAGACAAAAACTGTTCTTCGATCGTGGCAACATTATCTTTAGTAATTTGCCATGAATAGATCGCTTGTAGCGCGAATTGACGTGCGTTACGACGTGCGGCTGGTTTCACACTGGCCCCCATTAGGAATCAATTTCAGATAGTACATTAATCATTTCAAGTGCGCTTAGTGCAGCCTCTGCACCTTTATTACCAGCCTTGGTTCCTGCGCGTTCAATCGCTTGATCGATAGTATCAACAGTCAGTACGCCAAATGCTACTGGAAGGCTGTATTCCAGAGAAACTTGTGCAAGACCCTTGTTACATTCACTACAAACATAATCAAAGTGTGGAGTACCGCCACGGATTACTGTACCTAGAGATACGATAGCATCGTACTTACCAGTTTTAGCAACACGTTGAGCTACTAGAGGTAGTTCTACGGCACCTGGACAACGAACAACAGTGATGTTGTCTTCGCTTACTTGTCCGTGACGCTTTAGTGTATCGATCGCACCAGAAAGTAGGCTTTCGTTAATAAAACTGTTGAAACGAGAAATAACGATAGCAATTTTTGCATTTGGCGCTGGGAAGCCACCCTCGATCACTTTCATAAGCTTTCCTTTAACTCTATTTATAAGTGAAAATTGTTCATCAAGTGAGAATCGCCGGATTCTATCACAAATTTGTGAGCAATATCTAATGGAAATTGGAGACGAATCACGAGTTCCTAGCCACCACTATGCTAAGTGAGCTGACGACTAGGAACGGATCGCTTGGTAATTATTCGCAGATGTACTCAACGACGTTGAGACCAAATCCGCCAAGTGCGTGGTATTTCTTGTTAGTAGAAGAAAGCAGACGCATGTCGTGGATGCCTAGATCAGCAAGGATTTGCGAACCAACACCAACACGGCGAGATGTACCTTGCTTCTTCGCTAACGTTGGCGCTTCGCCTTTGTCTTGTGCTTCAAACATTTTCACACGATGGATAAGCAGGTCTGTTGACTCTTCGTTGCCAAGGACAACCAATACACCACCTTCTTCACCGATGCGTTTCATTGCCTTCTCAAGAGTCCAGCTGCGCTCTGTATTACGGTCGCTGCGAAGCACATCCGTAAATACGTCTTGTAGGTGAACACGCACCAACGGCGCTTCAGACGCTAAATCACCTTTACACATTGCGTAGTGTACTTGGTTGTCGATCGTGTCTTTGTAAGTCACAAGCGTGAATTCGCCAAATTCCGTTGGTAGCGCACACTCAGCAACGCGTTCAATCGTTGTTTCTGTGTTATTGCGGTATTCAATAAGATCCGCAATGGTGCCTAGCTTAAGATCGTGCTTTTCTGCAAACACTTCTAGGTCTGGGCGGCGTGCCATCGTGCCATCGTCATTTAGAATTTCTACGATAACCGATGCAGGCTCAAATCCCGCAAGACGAGCCAAATCACAACCCGCTTCTGTATGACCAGCACGAGTTAGAACGCCACCATCTTGAGCAGCAAGAGGGAAGATATGACCCGGCTGCACTAGGTCAGCCGCTTTCGCGTTTGGCGCAACCGCAGCTTGTACAGTGCGAGCACGGTCAGCAGCAGAAATGCCCGTTGTTACACCTTCAGCCGCTTCAATAGAAACGGTAAAGTTCGTGGTGTATTGCGCGTTGTTGTCTTGCACCATCGGCGGAAGACCTAGGCTTTCACAACGAGCTTTAGTCATAGTAAGACAGATCAAGCCACGACCATGCGTAGCCATAAAGTTGATAGCTTCCGGCGTGATGTGCTCGGCAGCCATGATCAAATCACCTTCGTTCTCACGATCTTCATCATCCATTAGGATGACCATTTTGCCCGCGCGAATATCATCAATAATTTCTTGTGGCGTGCTGATAGGCATATTCTGTTTCCCGTTATTCAAAAATTTATTATTGCAGCAGCAATGTGTTTAACGTCTTGGTTAGGCATGGATGCTGACTTTAGTTAGCAACGAGTTTGAACCTAACCTTTATTAAGTCAATTAACCTGATAACGTTCTGTGATTATGGTCTGCTTCGCTTAAGCAAAACCATTTTGCTGCAAGAATTCCATCGTAATGCGAGATTCTTGCGTCTCTTCCTTTTGGCCTTGTAACAAGCGTTCCATGTAGCGAGCTAATACGTCCACTTCTAGGTTCACTTTACGGCCAACTTGGAACTGATCGATGGTCGTTTCTTCACTGGTGTGAGGAACAATCGTCAGCTTAAAACCATTCTTACGTAGGTCATTCACCGTCAGACTAATACCGTCTACCGTGATGGAACCTTTCTCTGCAACATACTTAGTGATTTCAGCAGGCATCTCTACCCAGAACTCAATCGCACGACCCACTTGGTTACGTTCAACAATCACACCCACGCCATCAACGTGGCCAGAAACAATGTGACCACCAAAACGTGTCGTCGGCAACATGGCCTTTTCTAGGTTCACTTTATCGCCAACTTGGTACGCAGCAAAACCTGTTTTGTTCAGCGTTTCCAATGATAAGTCTGCACTGTAATAGTTGCTACCGAAGTCTACGACCGTCAAGCAGACACCATTAGTAGCGATACTGTCGCCTAACTTCACGTCAGCCATATCCAACTTGCCAACTTCTACCGTTACGGTGATGTCTTCGCCTTTTGGCGTAATCGCAGTTAGTTTGCCAACTGCTTCTACAATTCCTGTAAACATAATGCTTCTTTCTAGCTTTGGTTGCGTTTGACGGTTGCGGTGATGCGAATATCCACACCCACCATTCGAACGTCGGTAATAGTTAAGTCGATAACTTGCGCCATCTCAGTCAAGCCAAGTGCGCCAATCAAACCTCGCCCATCGCTGCCCATCAACTTAGGCGCAAGATAAACGATCAGTTCATCTACAAGGTTAGCTTTGATTAATGAGCTCGCGAGTGTCGCCCCAGCTTCAACCCACAAATGATTAATATGAGTTCCGCTTGCGACCGCTTTAAGTGTTGCTGCCAAGTCGATTTGGCCGTTTTTATCTAGCTTGGGCGCAATATCGCCACCTTGGCTAACAATAATACGCTCACCATCGGTATTGAATAGCTTTAGATCATCGCTAAGTTGAGACTGACGATCCAAAATAACACGAGGAGGCTGACGAACTTCATCTTGTGGGTAATGTGCTTTTACACTGTTAGGCAAGTCGTCCCAACGCACGTTCAGTGATGCATTGTCATCAATCACTGTTTTACTGGTTGAGAGAATACCGCCACTCAATGCACGGTAACGCTGCACATCTTGGCGAGCCTTTGGGGAGGTGATCCATTGGCTCTGGCCATTGCTGAGCGCACTTTGCCCGTCTAAACTGGCCGCCATTTTAAGTTGAACGTATGGCATGCCCGTTTGCATAAATTTGATGAAGCCCTTGTTCAGCTCAATAGCTTCGTTTTCTAACAAGCCAACCTGAACTTCTACCCCAGCATCACGCAGCATTTGAAAACCACGTCCTGCTACTTTTGGGTTTGGGTCTTCCATCGCACAGACAACACGAGCCACTTTGGCTTTGATTAACCCTTCAGCGCAAGGCGGTGTGCGACCATAATGAGAGCAAGGCTCCAACGTCACATAAGCCGTTGCACCTTTGGCTTTATCACCCGCCATACGCATTGCATAAACTTCAGCATGAGGTTCACCCGCTCGGTGATGATGACCTTCGCCAACTATCTCACCATCACGGACAATAACGCAACCTACGTTGGGGTTAGGTGCTGTGGTGTAAATGCCGCGTTTCGCCAATTTGAGCGCACGCGACATCATTTCGAAATCTTGAGGGGTAAATTCTGAAGAGAGAGATTGTTGAGCCATGATTCAATCAGTCTTCTAGGCGAGCAATTTCTTCGCCGAATTCACGGATATCTTCAAAGCTGCGGTAAACCGATGCGAAACGGATGTAAGCGACTTTATCCAGCTCTTTCAGTTGATCCATCACTAGATTGCCAATCATCTCACTTGGTACTTCACGTTCACCCGTTGCACGCAGCTGGGACTTAATCATGCTGATTGCAAGCTCGATTGAATCGGCACTAACCGGGCGCTTTTCTAGTGCGCGTTGAATACCACCAACCATTTTATCTTCGTCAAACGGTTCACGGTTGCCGTTAGACTTAATCACTTTCGGCATCACCAATTCGGCTGTTTCAAACGTGGTAAAACGTTCGCTACACGCCAAACATTGGCGACGGCGACGAACCTGATGGCCGTCCGCAACTAAGCGGGAATCAATTACTTTTGTATCATTCTCAGAACAAAAAGGACAATGCATATCACCTCCAAATAGCATGCGAGTGGGGTAGTCCCAAAAGCAAGACTAGTGTAGCGGAATTGCTATGTTAGAGAAAACAAAAAGGGGCATCTCAGCCCCTTTTCAATCAATAACAGACAGTTTCTGTTAACTGCGTGCTAGGTAGTTTGCTTTACCAACCCATTTGTAGCTGGTTAGCTCTTCTAAACCCATTGGGCCACGTGCGTGCAGCTTCTGAGTAGATACCGCCACTTCAGCACCCAAACCAAACTGCGCACCGTCAGTGAAGCGTGTTGCTGCGTTTACGTAAACCGCTGCAGAACCGACAGAATTGATAAACAATTCAGAGCTCACCAAGCTGTTGGTCATGATCGCATCAGAGTGGCTAGCGTTATGAACACGCATGTGGTCAATCGCTTCTTTCACGTCTGCAACCACTTTCACGCCAAGTGTGTAGCTTAGCCATTCCGTATCAAAATCACCTTCAGCTGCATCACGAATTTGTGTTGCTTGAGCCATCAGTGCTTTCGCCTTTGGCTCTGCCACGAAGGTCACTTTATCGTTCATGCGCTCTACAATCATTGGTAGGAATTGCGCCGCAACATCTTCATGTACAAGCAAAGTGTCTAGTGAGTTACATGCAGATGGGCGTTGAACTTTCGAGTTTTCAACTACGTTCAAAGATTTCTCTAAATCCGCAGTTTCATCAACGAAGATATGGCTGATACCAAAACCACCAATGATCACAGGAATTGTGCTGTTCTCTTTACACATTTTGTGCAGACCAGCACCACCGCGTGGAATGATCATATCAACGTAATCATCAAGCTTAAGCAGTTGAGAAACCAGCTCACGGTCTGGCTTTTCAATGTATTGTACAGAGGCTGCTGGCAAGTTCGCTTTCGCCAGTGCTGATTGGATAACTTTCACCAGCTCCATGTTGGAGAAGAACGTCTCTTTACCACCACGTAGGATGCTTGCATTGCCTGTTTTTAGACACAGTGCTGCGATATCGATGGTTACGTTCGGACGCGCTTCGTAAATCACACCGACCACACCCAGTGGTACGCGACGACGAGACAGTGACATGCCGTTTTCTAACACTTTGCTGTCAATTTCGCTGCCCACAGGATCGTTTAGGCTAATCACGTTACGAACGTCATTAGCAATGCCTGTTAAACGCTCTTCGTTCAGTAGAAGACGGTCTAGTAGCGCATCGGTTAGACCCGCTTCACGGCCCAGCTCGATGTCTTTTGCATTTGCAGCCAAAATGGTTGCGGCATTTGCTTCTAGCTCATCAGCGATGATCGCTAGTGCTTGGTTCTTTTGTGCGGTTGACGCTGTCGCCAATTCGAAAGCTGCATCTTTGGCAGCTTTACCCATATTCGTTAAATCCACTTTGCTTCCCTCAATCTATTCTTGAATGACGACAAGATCATCGCGATGAATCACTTCTGAGCCGTAGTCATGACCCAAAATAGAGATGATGTCTTTACTGTGCTTACCGGCAATTTTGGCTAGGTCTTCACTTGAGTAGGCGCTAATACCACGAGCAACCAATTTACCCTGTGCGTTTGTCACACGTGCAACTTCACCACGAGCAAAATCACCACTGACTTTTACAACGCCTTTTGCAAGTAGGCTGCTGCCCTTACCCACAACGGCGTTCACTGCACCATCATCGATAATGATGTCGCCCGATGCCGCAGGACCAGCTAAGATCCAACGTTTACGGTTTTCTAGTGCTTCTGAACAAGGTAAGAAACGCGTGCCTTGTGGCTCCGAACTCAATGAATCGAAGATAACATTTGGCGCACTACCCGCAGCGATAATGACCTCAATACCTGCACGACGAGCAATATCTGCCGCTTGAAGTTTGGTTGCCATACCGCCTGTACCTAGCGTAGTGCCACTACCACCCGCAATTTTACGCAAAGTATCATCGATGGTTTTCACTTCTTTGATCAGCTCAGCATTCGGATCTTTACGTGGGTCTGCGGTAAACAAGCCCTTTTGGTCAGTCAGGAGCAGTAATTTGTCTGCACCACACAAAATCCCCACCAAAGCAGACAAGTTATCGTTGTCACCCACTTTGATTTCGTTTGTCGCAACTGCATCGTTTTCGTTCACGATCGGAATAATGTCGTTTGCAACCAGAGCATTGATGGTGTCACGTGCGTTTAGGAAGCGCTCACGATCATCCAAGTCAGCACGGGTTAACAACATCTGACCAATTTTGATGCCATAAATGCCAAACAAAGACTCCCATGTTTGAATCAAGCGGCTTTGACCAACGGCTGCAAGCAACTGTTTGCTCGCCATCGCGTTGGGCAGTGCGGGGTATCCAAGATGCTCACGGCCTGCTGCAATTGCACCAGACGAAACCATTACTACTGAATGGCCTTGTTTCTTTAGTTCAGCACATTGACGAGCCAGCTCTACCATATGAGCACGGTCTAACGCCAAAGTGCCGCCTGTCAGCACACTTGTACCCAGTTTCACAACGACGGTTTGTGGTTGTGAAATAACTGCATTCTGTTGATTCGTTGTCATGATGTCTTCTGAAATGAAAAACAAATAAAGAGTGAACGTTTTAGCAATCAAATGGGGATTTAACAAGCAGAAAAGGTGCGAAAACGCACCTTTTTGTCTTATAGAGGAAGAAAACAGCCAAATTAGGCGAAATCAAACGATTCTGTGTGATATTCCACTTCCAGTTTGAAATGCTCAGCCACTGTATCAATAAGCTTTTGATGGAAGGTACTCTGAGTGAGGTACACTTCTTCTGTCACCTTATCTGGCAATGGTTCTGAGGTCCAATCCCCTTCTTTGTTGTATTTACCGATGTGGTATTTTGCCGTAAAGCCACCTTCAATGGACTCCAAGTCCATCCACCAGCCCCAAAATTCACGTTTTTCTGGTGACTTTTTATCGTCAACACAGACAGATAGGCAGTCAAAATAGTAATGCCCTTCTTGTGATTGTGGTTCGCGCAGGTAAGGACCTATCGCCTTCAACTTTGACATCAAGCGAAAGTGAGTCGGCCCTTGAGTCGTCTCTGACATAAGAATCTCCGTTTCCATAGTAAGGATATTGAGCTATCCAAGAATGATTATTATTTTTAATTATCATGAGCTTATTTTTTACTCATCTATATCACTCTTAACTAAATTAGGAGATTTGTCATCTTAATAATTCCTCCTCCAACCACTTTATGGCTAAATCGAGGGATTGCTCATAACCTTTTGTAATTGTCTTGGAACTGATTTTCTTTGCCTGCCCATATTGGCTAAACAGCGCAACCAACTGGTTGTCAGTATGCGGTGAAACAGGGTCGCCTTCCAAGCTGAGCGCAAGAATTGGCACCTTAGTTTTGCGGCTGCTTAAAAAGCCTTGTACCTTCAACGACCACGCCATCATCTGGCCTGCCATGCTATTGATGTCCACGGCGCTCTTACCCAGACGAGACGCCAGCAGATCTAGGTACATCTTCGGCATCTGCTGCAGCTTCTTCGGTGAGGTAAACAGATCGTGTACCGGCGCGCCCAATGCTACACAAGCTTTGATCTTCTCTTGCTCAACGAAAGAAAGACGAATCATCGCATTGCCGCCGAAGCGGAAACCAATCAAACCCACCTTATGATGATCAACCCAAGGTAAAGAGGACAACTCATTGAGCACAGCTTGGTGCAGACAACTTGAGTCTTCCGTTAAAGGCCAATGCGAGCTGTGACCGACCGATGGCATATCAATGGTCAACATCGCAATGTCTTTTGGCGCAAGGTGATTACGGAACAAACGCCACATGTCGGTTTGTAAGCTATCCAGTCCCGCACTGACCATGACAACTGGAAGTTGTTTATCTGTGCGTGGCAGGTGTAAGTTTGCGATGATCTTGCGCTTTTGGTAAGGCACTTCGATCTGCTTAATAACGTACTGAGTTTTCTCAGAGCCTTCGGTATAAGCTTTGTTGGCCAACACTTGAGCTTGAGCCGCTAAGTTGTCGTTCTTTAAATGTGGGTAGCCCGCAATACTGAAGCACAATGATGCCGTAAACAGTTCGTCAGCAGCCTCTTCTCCCTTCATCTCACCCGCACGACGCTGGTGTTCCATGCCCAGTTTGATCCATTCAAACGTCCAGTTGCCGCTGTGGTAGCCCATGACAGTGTCGAGCCACTGGTCTTCGGTACGCGAATGCTTGGACGACGCAATCTTAGACAGAACACTTTCCATTTCGATTGGTGACAAACCTTGCCACGCCCATTGAAGGCGTCTTAAGTGGCGATACCAAGCACGGTCGCCATGCTCTTCTCGCTCATCAAGAATCTTTTGGCTGGTCGGCATGTACTGAGTAAGTGCGGAGGTTTCTTTCGCTTGCTTGTGTTTTACAAACAAAGTTTCGGAGAGATTTTTACTGACGTCTTCTGGCATAGGAAGAACTCTAGGCTGGTTGCGATAGCGTAATAATAATAAAAAAAATGCCCCTATAAAGGGGCATTTCTCAATATTCTTAGTGCAAACTTATTTTTGCTTACGGTTCACTGGCTCAGCAAACTGGATAGACATATCCCAAGGCTGCTCGATCCAAGTGTCTTGAGCGATGTCTACTACGTAATCATCTAGTAGCTCAACACCTGCAGGCTTAGCACATACTGCGATAAGTTTCGCTTTCGGGTACATTTCACGTAGCTTGCGTGCTGTGTCACCGCTATCTACTAGGTCTTCAACGATTAGGAAACCTTCGCCGTCACCTTCTGGTGCTTTAACTACTGTCATATCACGCTGGTGATCGTGGTCGTAGCTAGAGATACAAATAGTATCAACGTGACGAATACCCAGTTCACGCGCTAGGATTGCACCAGGAACTAGACCACCACGGCTTACCGCCCAAATACCTTTCCATTGCTCAGCTGGCATTTGTTTCTCAGCCAGTTCACGGCAGTAAGACTGCATCGCATCCCAAGTGATAATGAATTTTTTACTCATTGTAATAACCTAATAATTTCAAAATATGCATCCCTCTATCTAGCTGTTGGCGCTGAATTGGACTCAACAAGCTAAACTTTCCACACCAGAGGAAATGGGGGTTTCAAGCTGCGCAAACGATTATTCTACCGAAACCCATGGCTAATACCAACGCTGATATCAAAATTCTCCGCCAATTCCGCAGAAAAACCGAGTTCGGTGAACAATACAAATTAGAAAAGTGGATGAATTTGAATACAAATCCCCCACAAACAAAAAGCCAGTGCGAACTCGAGCTCACACTGGCTTTTTTTAATCGTTGGAATTAACCGACCATGTATTTCACGATGAAGATAGCAGACATCACCCACACACTCATCGATACTTCACGGCCTTTGCCACTGAACAGTTTGATAGCAGCGTAAGCGATGAAACCTAGCGTGATACCTTCTGCAATCGAGAAAGTAAGAGGCATTACCAAACAAGTAACCACAACTGGCGCAGCTTCTGTTAGGTCACGCCAGTCGATACCAACAAGACCAGAAAGCATTAGGATCGCTACGTAGAACAGCGCACCAGATGTTGCGTAAGCTGGAATCATACCTGCTAGTGGCGAGAACAACAGAGCTAGAAGGAACAATACGCCAACAACCACAGCTGTTAGACCAGTACGACCGCCTGCTGCTACACCAGAAACACTCTCAATGTATGACGTCGTGTTAGATGTACCTAGTAGAGCACCTACTGATGTCGCTGTTGAGTCAGCAAGGAGCGCTTTGTTTAGACGTGGAATGTTGCCGTTCTCGTCAGTTAGACCTGCTTTTTGTGAAACGCCAACTAGCGTGCCTGCAGTGTCGAACAAGTCAACGAATAGGAAAGCAAATACTACCGAGATCATGCCAACTTCGAACAGACCAGAGAAGTCTAGCTGCATGAAGGTTGGTGCAATGCTTGGTGGTGTAGACATGATGCCGCCCCATTGAACGTCACCAAAGATAAGACCAAGAATTGTCACACCCAAAATGGCAATCATAACCGCACCTTTCACACCACGGTGAACCAGCGCGATAGTCATAAAGAAGCCAATAGCCGCAAGTACAGATGGTAGCGAGGTGATGTTACCCATTGAAACTAGCGTTGCTGGGTTATCTACTACGATGCCAGCGTTTTTCAGTGCGATGAACGCAAGGAACAGACCGATACCGGCAGAGATACCTGTACGAAGAGAAAGTGGAATTGAGTTGATGATCCACTCACGGATCTTGAACACACTCAAGACAATGAATAACAGACCAGAAACAAATACTGCTGCTAGCGCTACTTGCCACGTGTAACCCATACCCAACACAACAGAGTAGGTAAAGAACGCGTTTAGGCCCATACCTGGAGCCTGAGCGATTGGGTAGTTTGCTACTAAGCCCATGATGAAACAGCCAATAGCTGCAGCAAGACACGTCGCAACGAACACGGCACCACGATCCATACCAGTATCTGCAAGGATAGCTGGGTTTACAAAGATGATGTAAGCCATAGTTAGGAAGGTAGTAATACCTGCGATGATCTCAGTGCGCACGTTGGTGCCATTTTCACTAAGTTTAAAGAGCCTTTCGAGCATGATCGAATCCTGTAAAAGGTAAAAAGTAAACGGTTGCGTAATCGATTGGCTCGAATTATAAAGTTATCAAATAACAAATTCCAGATAGAATTTTCACTCTAATGGGATTTTTTTCTTCGGATATGAAACCTATTCGCTAGTGTTTTAAACAGGCTAAAAATTTAGGCCTTAATAAACAAAGACTAACAGAGTTATGTTCTGTACAACCCAACGTGTACAAACTGAACAATGTATTAAACTTTCAAACGCAAACCTAAGGTTTTGGACGTAAAACACCCACAGAATTGGTCAGGAAATGAAATATGTGGAAGAAGCAGCAGTAGAATGCGAGCTTGGTGGCGAGAAAGTAGCCGAAGTTTGGAATTGCAGATAAAAAAACGCCACTCAATTTGAGTGGCGGTGAATCATGTCAGCACTATGCACTGAAAAAAAATTCCAATTTATAGGGGTGAACAAATTTGTTCGAGTCACATGCGTTGGCTTCAATTAGTAACCAAAGCTTGTTGGGTATACAAAGTTACCGGTGTAAACAGATTTGCTGTTCCAGAACATTGCACTTGGTAAACCTTTCATAAATATCACCTTCTAAATCAATTAATACTGTTAATTTGGTTGATTTCTCGGTTCCTTGGAGGCGATAAACGGACTCATCCTTTGAGCATTTCATTCTTCTCTCAGAAGCTGGTTACAAATATACCACCAAGAAATTTAATTACAAGCATTTTAGTGACCAAAATCACAAAACATTGATAAATTGATCTTCATCAAGAATTAGCTGTAATTAAATTACAGTTTAGTAAATTAAAAAATAGCCAAACTTTCAATTCATACTAAGTGCGTTGCATTAGTGTATTGCATTGTGTTCATAATCTGTGACAGTTCTAGGGCAAATCCTTTTCACCACAACTACTAGAACGGCTTTTGTGGTGGTATGCTGATGGCAATTTCAAGCCAATACCGATTAGCATTTACTGCTAAACACTCATTAAATTTACGGTTTAAATTTGGCAAAGCACATCAAAAGGAGTCTTCCGTGTCTGAATTCCATTCTGAAATCAGTACCTTATCACCTACTCCACTTTGGCAGTTTTTCGATAAGATTTGTTCAATTCCTCACCCTTCAAAGCATGAAGAGGCGCTAGCTCAGTACATTGTTACTTGGGCAACAGAGCAAGGTTTTGACGTACGCCGCGATCCAACTGGCAACGTGTTCATTAAGAAGCCTGCTACTCCTGGCATGGAAAACAAGAAAGGCGTGGTTCTTCAAGCGCACATCGACATGGTGCCGCAAAAGAATGAAGATACTGATCACGACTTCACAAAAGATCCTATCCAGCCATACATCGATGGCGAATGGGTAACAGCAAAAGGCACAACACTTGGTGCGGACAACGGCATCGGTATGGCTTCTTGTCTTGCGGTTCTTGCTTCTACTGAAATCAAACACGGCCCTATTGAAGTGCTGCTAACGATTGATGAAGAAGCAGGCATGACTGGCGCATTTGGCCTTGAAGAAGGTTGGTTAGAAGGCGACATCCTTCTAAACACGGATTCAGAGCAAGAAGGCGAAGTCTACATGGGCTGCGCTGGCGGTATCGACGGCGCAATGACATTCGACATCACTCGCGATGCCATTCCAGCAGGCTTTGTTACTCGTCAGCTAACACTAAAAGGCCTTAAAGGTGGTCACTCTGGCTGTGACATCCACACAGGTCGTGGCAACGCAAACAAACTGATTGGTCGTTTCCTTGCTGGTCACGCACAAGAGTTGGATCTTCGTCTTGTTGAGTTCCGTGGTGGCAGCCTACGTAACGCTATCCCTCGTGAAGCATTCGTTACGGTTGCTCTACCAGCAGAAAACCAAGATAAGTTAGCGGAATTGTTCAACTACTACACTGAGCTACTAAAAACTGAGCTTGGTAAAGTTGAAACTGACATTGTGACTTTCAACGAAGAGTTCGCGACTGACGCACAAGTATTTGCAGTTGCAGATCAACAACGTTTCATCGCAGCGCTTAACGCGTGTCCAAACGGCGTAATGCGCATGAGTGACGAAGTTGAAGGTGTGGTTGAAACGTCACTTAACGTTGGCGTTATCACAACAGAAGAGAACAAAGTAACCGTACTTTGCCTAATTCGCTCACTGATCGACTCAGGTCGTAGTCAAGTTGAAGGCATGCTGCAGTCTGTGGCTGAACTTGCAGGCGCACAAATCGAATTCTCTGGTGCTTACCCTGGTTGGAAACCAGATGCGGATTCTGAAATCATGGCTATCTTCCGTGATATGTACGAAGGCATCTACGGTCACAAACCAAACATCATGGTTATTCACGCAGGTCTTGAGTGTGGTCTATTCAAAGAACCTTACCCGAACATGGATATGGTTTCTTTCGGTCCAACCATCAAGTTCCCGCACTCTCCAGATGAGAAAGTGAAGATTGATACCGTTCAGCTGTTCTGGGATCAAATGGTTGCGCTTCTAGAAGCAATTCCAGAAAAAGCGTAATCCTAACCAGATTCGATAAATACGAAAAAGGGTGCCTCGGCACCCTTTTTTATTGCGAGCTCAGAAAAAATCGCAACTTATGCACGAGTTTGCGCGTATGACGCTAGCTCATCCATAGAAGTCTTAGCAACAACTTCACCATCGATGTAGTAAGTAACAAACTCACCTTCACGAACACCCATTAGTGTCGCTTTTTCACCGTTGTTGTAAGTGATGTCCATTTGAACTGTGTTTTCGTCGATCTGTTGCATTTGACCTTGTTCGATAACACGGTTATTCGTAATAGGACCAACAGGAGCTGTCGTTAGAGACTTATCTAACTGGTGGTTTACGTCGATGTAAGTGTCCATCTTCTTGTCAAAGATGTGTGGCTTACCGTTTAGCGGGTTTTTACCAGTCCAGAACTCTAGCGAGTTGAACACAATGTAGTCAGCCGCAATCGCAACACCGTAAACTGGCGCCATTAGCATGTTTAGACCACCACGAGCGTAACGGTTATCAACGGCTTTCAAGTTGAAGCCCATAACGTAACCCGTTACTGCGTTGCTGCCTACACAGCCAGAAAGAGAAACTGCTACTGCAGTTAGTGCGCCAATTTTAGCGATCGCCTTTTTCATTAAAACCTCTAGTTAAATAGTATTAGGTCAAAAATTCGGCGGGGATAGTAGCGGATAAAAACAAGAGGTAAAAGACAGTTTTTCGCCAAAAAAATATTAGTATTAAATTTAACACAACCTTATTTTTCCTATGAATGTAACGCATCAAAAATCAAGGCAAAGCTACTCAATCGATACTGGATTTCACCCAATAAACTTACACAAGCCATACATTCGGTGAATTTTTGATCTTTTCAATAAAAATTATTGTTCGTCACATCAAGAAGAATGATTAGTGTGATTTTGAACCAGTTGTTACATTGTTGCTAACGTATTTGACAGAGATGGTTTATGGCCAGAAGTAAAAAAAGCAAAGTATTTGAGCTGCTCGGGCACCAAGTACAACCAGGACAACGACTAGAAACCGAATTTGAAGCGGCACAGCTTTACACGCACTCGCCTCTTTCTATTCCTGTGGAAATTATCCACGGTAAACAGGAAGGCCCTGTTTTAATGGTAAATGCAGCGATCCATGGTGATGAGCTTAATGGCGTAGAGATCGTTCGTCAGATGATCAACCAATTGGATCCAGCCAAACTAAAAGGCACGGTGATTGCGGTTCCTATCGTAAACGTGTTCGGCTTTATCCATAAGTCGCGCTACCTTCCAGACCGTCGCGACCTAAACCGCTGCTTCCCGGGCAGTGAGAAAGGCGCATTAGCATCACGTATGGCGCATGGCTTCTTCAATAATATTGCTAAGCGTTGTGACTATATTTTGGATCTTCACACGGGTGCGATTCACCGTACTAACCTACCTCAGATCCGTGCGAACTTGAGCAACCCAGAAACACTACGCATTGCAAAAGCATTTGCGACACCAGTGATCGTAGACTCTGCTCTACGTGACGGTTCTCTTCGTAGTGAAGCTGAAAAGTGCGATATCCCAGTACTGACTTACGAAGCGGGTGAAGCTCTGCGCTTTGACCCGTTGTCGATCAGTGCAGGTGTACTAGGTGTTCAACGTGTGATGCAGGCTATCGGCATGCTACGCGCGAGCCGCAAAAAGCTACCAGAGCCAATCATCGCAAAATCCACTAGCTGGGTTCGCGCATCGGGCAACGGTATCTTACGTACGGTTGTGAACTTGGGTGATAAAGTAGAAGAAGGCGAGACTCTCGCTTACATCAGCTCGCCTTTAGGTCATGACGAGCTAGAGCTGTTGGCACCAAAAGGCGGTATCGTTATTGGCCAGCAAACACTGCCACTGGTTAACGAAGGTGATGCAATCTTCCACATCGCTTACTTCAAGCAAGATGATGACATGGTTGAGCAAACGGTAGAAAGCTATATTGAAGAGCTAACTGAGTTCGATGTCGACCAAGTGACGACGGGGCAAATCCCACTAGAAACGCAACAATAATTGCGAACTAGCAGAAACCGACTTTCAAGCCCAGATTTCATCTCTGGGCTTTCTTTTGTCGTAAAAATAGACACTCTCACTATCCAGCAGACCAAAAACCAAACAATAATCCAATTTACCGTCAAATAGTGGGTATAAAAGTTTACAGGAAGACCAAAATTCATCATTGATAATTAATCTCATTATCATTTATTAATCTTTTCAGCATTCATATAATCCCCGCCTCTCAAATTACTATAACAAATGAATATGAAACGATTATCGACCCATCGCTTAAAAGTAAGCCTTGTCTCGCTCGCAGTGCTCAACTCACTTTCTCTCCATGCAGCGGAAAACGCCGACGAAGAACTTGAAGTCATTGGTGTCCACTACGCCAAACCGATTACCGTCGCAGAACCTGCTGAAACCATCATTGATTGGACCCAAATCGAAGAGCAGCAATACTCTAACTTTGCAGCAATGATTGACGCCGTACCTGGTGCCACGCTTGACGGAGGTGCTCGTTCTGGTGGTGAGCGTATTAACATTCGTGGCTTCGACGACCCTAGTGACATCGCCGTATTCGTTGATGGTGCTCCAATAGGTTTCCAACAATACCGTTACGGTACCTTCTTCTTCGACCCCTTCTTGATTGGTGAAGCGAAAATCATCAAAGGTGCGCACGACTACCGCGCGCTAAACGGCAAATTTGGTGGGTCTATCCGAATCAAAACCAAAAGCGTTGATGACTTGCTCGAGGGCGATCGCAACTTCGGCGTTCGAGCATCAACGGGTTATAACAATAATGGCGATGAGAACTCATACACACTCTCCCTTTATGGCAAAAATGATGCTGGCTTCTACTTCCTAGCTAACGGCTCAGTAAAAGATTCCGACGATATTAAAGTCGGCGGCGGTGAGACTCTGGATTACTCGGGTTACGAGCAAGAGAACATGCTCGTAAAAGTTGGCTATGAAAATGATGACCACGAATTTGAAATCAGTCATACACGTTACCAAGATGAAGGTCGTAAACCATGGGCTAACCGTCGTGGTCAAATGCCAACCATTTCGGATTACAACATCAAAAAATATGGCTCGTTAGAAAAAGCGCAATACGCTTACACGGTCTACAACGAATACAAAGACAATACGACGACAGTCTCCTACCACTATATGCCAACCAACCCTTATATTGATTTCAATATCAAATTGGCTCGCTCGGAGAATGATCGCCACTGGGTTCGTCCTGATATCGCTTTCGAGAAAATGTTCGTCTCAGTTGGCAGCTACGGCCACGAATCTTGGTTGAGTTATCAACGCGATTACGTCGACGTATTCAACCAAGCTCAACTTGGTGACCACACACTAGTTACAGGACTTCAGTACCAAAAAACGGATCGCGACTCCTTGGTATTTAACGCTTCTTATGATGATAAAGAAGCAAAAAACTACGGTTGGTATACTCCGTACTATGAACCATCGGGCACTCAGTCTATATACGCGGCCTACATTGCTGACCACTATCAAGCAACCGACCGCCTGACGATTACCCCTTCTCTGCGTTATGAGTACATCACGAGCGAAGGTAAAGGTAATGCGGCGCCAGATTACAATGACCCAGCAGCAGGCCATGATTACAGCGAAACCAGCCACAACGGCTTTAGTCCACGTTTGGATATCGATTTTGACGCGACCAACAATACACGTTTGAACTTCTCTTATGCCTACGCCTTAAAGGCCCCAACCGTCGATAACATTTACTCTGTGCAATATGCCCGAGCAACAGCCACAGCTACGGCACGCGATCTCGACGTTTCTCGTATTCATGCTTATCAAGCCAGTGTGATTAATTTGGCCAAAGGATTGGTTAGCGAGCGCGACAACCTCGCAACAGAACTGACGTTGTTCTACAACGATGTGAGTGACACTGTTGATATCCGAACTGGTGAAAACTTAGATAAAGACAGCGGTGATATTCAAAGTTGGAGCACAAACCTAGATGGTTTCAAAAACTACGGCTTCGAGTTGATTTCGCAATACCGCATTGCAGATTTCTATTCTGATTTCTCAGCAAGTTACATTCGCGGTAAAAACAAAGGCAGCCTATCAGACTCTACGGGCTCTGATGATGACTACCCAGGTGTACCACCTCTGAATATTAACCTTGGGTTGGGCTACGAGTGGATTCCGGGTCTGAGAACAGGTTGGGAAGTCCGTTGGTACGATGCACAAACGAAAACCAAAGCGGAAGGTAACAACCTAAAAGTCAAATCACCAAGCGAGCAGTACACATTACAAAATGCTTACGTTGTCTGGGACGTACAACAAGTTAAAGGTCTAAGTGTCGGAGCAGTCGTCAACAACCTAACTGATCGTTATTACGAAGCTTACTTGTCGAATGGTGTGCCTTCTCCTGGCCGAGAAGTGAAATTGAATCTGACTTACCAGTACTAATTCGATACTCACCAACCAATAGCAATCTAGCCAAACTCGGAGTAACCGCTTGCTCCGAGTTTTTATTTTTACTCAAAGCTATTTTTAGTACGTTCGCCGATGAAGAATATGACAAGAACACAAAAAGCAAAAACAACGCTTGTTGCAATAAGCCTGTCCTGCGTTGTTACGCCCTGTCTAGCACAACAAAACCTCACTCAATATTTAGAACAACAAAGCAATAATTTATCGCAGGAAGATCATTACTCAGCTCCCGTTGCGAAGAACTTAGATCTTGATGCTAAAGCAGACACAATTGTGTGGAAAGACGACCAAACGCCTAGAGATTGTCAGTACTCCAAAGGAGAGGCTACCGAAGCAAGAGATTACGACTACGGTGTGGCAAACAATCTATCAGACGGGTTACACCACATTGATTTACAGCCTGTTCACACGCCGAAAAAGCTGCGAAAAGATCATATCTACAATACCGCGTCATCGGGCAGCTCAGTCAAGTTTTCTGTTTCTTCTGACTGCTTATAACGACACAAATAAAAATGCCCCGAGATAACCTCGGGGCATTTTCAAATTCATAGTCGATGGTATTCAACCATCAAGCACACTGCGATTACTCTTCGTCAGCGTCTGCTTCACGAGCTTGACGAGCTTCTTCTTTGCGAACTTTTGCCGCTAGCTGCTCTGCTTCACGCTCTTGACGTTGTACTGCTTTACGCTCGTTACGAACTACTTGGTTTTGTACAAAACCCGCTAGTTCTTGCTCAGCCCAAGCTTGTGCTTTCTCTTCGCTGTCAAAACCTGTTTCACGTTTTGATACCACTACTTTACGAGAAGTCACCTGACGAGTGATCTCTGCGCTCCAACCGTTACGTTTTTCAGTTACGCGGATAGCAAATTTTGGATTTTTAGCCATTTCTTTCATTTCCTAAGGGATTAATCAGGGATTCGGTCAACTTGATAACTCCATCTAAGCTGAGCTGTTTAACACCATCCCTTGGTAAGCGCGGTATTAGAGCATAAAAGTTACCGAAACGCTGCAAGTTTTTTACGAGAGACGGGAGACTATTTAGGGACAAATACTGTCAACACCTTATGAGTCCATCTATCTACCTCTAGTCTTCCAGCACACACCTCTCGATTCCTACAGCGAAGCGTTCCCGGATCTCGAAGCGCAGCGTCCTCTAGGACGACGTCCTTTCTCGATTCCCTAAAATAAAGAAAGCGCCGGTCTCTCAACCAGCGCTTTACTATTTTCGTTAACCGTTGACTAAGTCAAGGTTAGCCGATGTTTTTACGTGCGTTTTGGAACATACGCATCCAAGCGCCGTTCTCGCCCCAACCTTCTGGAGACCATGAGTTCGCAACTGTACGGAAGACACGCTCTGGGTGTGGCATCATGATAGTTACGCGGCCATCTTGAGTCGTTAGACCCGTGATTGCATTTGGCGAACCGTTCGGGTTGTTCGGGTATTGCTGCGTTGGGTTACCATGGTTGTCCACGTAGCGAACAGCAACTGTACCTGAAGCTTCAATCGCCGCTAGGTGGTCAGCATCACGTACTTCAACGCGGCCTTCACCGTGAGACACTGCGATTGGCATACGCGAACCCGCCATGCCGTCGAAGAATACAGAGTCAGACTTCTGAACTTCAACTAGGCTGAAACGAGCTTCAAAACGCTCAGACTCGTTACGAACGAAGCGAGGCCACAGGTCTGCACCTGGGATTAGCTCTTTCAGGTTCGATAGCATCTGACAGCCGTTACACACACCTAGAGAGAAGGTATCTTCACGCAGGAAGAAGCCTTCAAACTGGTTGCGAGCTTGCTCGTTGAACAGGATAGACTTAGCCCAACCTTCACCCGCACCAAGTACGTCACCGTAAGAGAAGCCACCACAAGCGACTAGGCCCTGGTACTCTTCTAGAACCGCTTGACCAGTCAGGATGTCGCTCATGTGGATATCTGTTGCTTCAAAGCCTGCACGGTCAAAGGCTGCTGCCATCTCAACGTGAGAGTTAACGCCCTGCTCACGCAGAATTGCCATCTTAGGCTTAGCGCCTTTCGCGATATATGGCGCTGCAATGTCTTCGTTCACATCGAAGCTTAGCTTAACGTTCAGACCTGGGTCCGAGTTGTCTTTCTTCGCTTCATGCTCTTGGTCAGCACATGCTGGGTTATCACGTAGACCTTGCATCTTGTGCGTTGTCTCTGCCCAGATAGTGCGTAGTTCAGTACGGTTACGCTCAAGAACCACTGTCTCACCAGAAGTAATCACTAGCTCATCAGAAGCTTCTACTGAACCAATTACGTGTGAACATGCTTCAAGACCGTTTGCTGCTAGCGTTGAAAGTACAGCGTCTAAATCTTCGTTCTTAACCTGAAGTACCGCACCTAGCTCTTCGTTGAATAGTGCAGCTAGAGCATCATCACCTAGGTCAGCGATGTCAGCTTTAACGCCACAGTGACCTGCGAATGCCATCTCAGCTAAAGTAACGAATAGACCGCCATCACCTTTATCGTGGTAAGCCACTACTTGATCGTTCGCAACTAGAGTTTGAACGCCCTCGTAGAAACCTTTTAGCTGTGCTGCGTTATCTACGTCTGCTGGCTTATCACCAAGCTGCTTGTAAACCTGTGCTAGTGCCGTTGCACCTAGACGGTTTTGACCGTTACCTAGGTCGATTAGGACAAGGCTAGTATTGCCTTTATCTGTGCGAAGCTGAGGTGTGATTGTTTTACGAACATCTTCAACACGAGCAAACGCAGTGATGATTAGAGATAGCGGAGACGTTACTTCTTTCTGCTCGCCATTCTCTTCCCACTTAGTCTTCATCGACATTGAGTCTTTACCCACAGGGATAGTCAGACCAAGTGCTGGACATAGCTCTTCACCCACCGCTTTAACCGCTTCGTAAAGACCGGCGTCTTCGCCCGGGTGGCCAGCTGGAGACATCCAGTTTGCAGACAGTTTAATGTGTTTGATATCACCGATGTTTGTCGCAGCGATGTTTGTGATCGCTTCACCAACCGCTAGACGAGCCGAAGCACCGAAGTCTAGTAGAGCAACTGGTGTACGCTCACCCATCGACATTGCTTCGCCATGGTAAGTGTCGTAGCTTGCTGCGGTTACTGCGCAGTTAGCAACAGGAACCTGCCACGGGCCTACCATTTGGTCACGAGCAACAAGGCCAGTTACCGTGCGGTCACCGATAGTGATTAGGAATGTTTTTTCTGCAACCGTTGGAAGACGTAGAACGCGATCCACAGCTTCGTTTAGCTCGATACCATCACGGTTAACCGCTGGGTTGTTCGCTTTAAGCGTTTTCGCATCACGGTGCATCTTAGGCGTCTTACCAAGAAGCACATCCATTGGCATGTCGATTGGCGTATTCTCGAAGTGTGAATCTTCAAGTTTCAGTTCACGCTCTTCAGTTGCGATGCCTACTACTGCGTATGGTGCGCGCTCACGCTTACAGATTGCATCGAATACTTCCATGTTCTCTGGCGCAACCGCCATTACGTAGCGTTCTTGAGATTCGTTACACCAGATCTCAAGTGGGCTCATGCCTGGTTCGTCATTTGGTACATCACGCAGTTGGAAAATACCACCACGTTCGCCATCGTCGACAAGCTCTGGAAGTGCGTTAGAGATACCGCCCGCACCCACATCGTGGATGAATGCGATTGGGTTAGCATCACCAAGTTGCCAACAACGGTCGATCACTTCCTGACAGCGACGCTCCATCTCTGGGTTTTCACGCTGTACTGAAGCGAAATCTAGGTCTTCGGCTGATTGACCAGATGCCATTGAAGAAGCTGCACCACCGCCAAGACCGATGTTCATTGCAGGACCACCAAGTACGATTAGGCTTGCACCTACTGGGATCTCTTTCTTCTGAACGTGCTCGTCACGAATGTTCCCCATACCACCAGCAATCATGATTGGCTTGTGGTAACCACGAACCTCTTCACCTGCGTGTGAGTTAACTTTTTCTTCGTAAGTACGGAAGTAACCAAGTAGGTTTGGACGACCAAATTCGTTGTTGAACGCCGCACCACCAAGTGGGCCTTCTAGCATGATGTCTAGAGCGTTAACGATGCGACTTGGCTTACCGAAATCTGTTTCCCATGGCTGTTCAAAACCAGGAATACGTAGGTTAGATGTTGTGAAACCAACAAGACCGGCTTTTGGCTTACCACCAATACCAGTCGCGCCTTCGTCGCGGATTTCACCGCCTGAACCTGTAGAAGCACCCGGCCAAGGAGAGATAGCAGTTGGGTGGTTGTGCGTTTCCACCTTCATTAGGATGTGCGCTTTCTCTTGGCTGTAGCCGTACTGGCGAGTCTCTGGGTTCGGGAAGAAACGACCTACATCAGAACCTACCATTACGGCTGCGTTGTCTTTGTACGCAGACAGTACGTTTTCTGGTGTCGTTTCAAATGTGTTTTTGATCATCTTGAACAGAGACTTCTCTTGCTTAACGCCATCGATAGTCCAGTCTGCATTGAAGATCTTGTGACGACAGTGCTCTGAGTTCGCTTGTGCAAACATCATTAGCTCAATGTCAGTCGGGTTGCGTTCTAGCTTATTTACGAACGCATCGTAAAGGTATTCGATTTCATCATCTGCAAGTGCAAGACCTAGGGTAACGTTTGCGTTTTCAAGTGCAGCACGACCGCCTTTTAATAGGTCAACGTCTGCTACAGGAGCAGGTTCTGCCGCTTGGAATAACGCATTTGCTGCATCAAAATCAGTAAATGTCACTTCCATCATGCGATCATGGATGAGTGCTTTTACATCAGCAATTTGAGCATCGTTAAGAGGAGTTGATGTCTCGACGTAATAGGCAGTGCCGCGCTCAAGACGTTTTACTTTGTCTAGACCACAGTTGATTGCGATATCAGTAGATTTAGAAGACCAAGGCGAAATAGTGCCCGGACGAGGCGTAACAAGAAGTAGAAGACCTTCTGGCTCATGCTCTTCGATCGTTGGACCGTAAGTCAGCAATTTTTCCAGTTTTTCCAACTCTTGAGCATCAAGGTCAGACTTTAGATCCGCAAAGTGCATGAACTCAGCGTAAATGCCAGTGACAGGCAGATCTTGTTCACGACAAAGTTCCAGTAGTTTATTAACACGAAACTCAGAAAGAGCTGGGGAGCCACGCAAAATTCTCATGTGCTTAGGTCTCTTATTGCAAGTGATTAAGGTGATATTGGAATAAATTCAGTGGGTTATACTGTTTTCTTCGAAGCTATTCCCGAAGGTTTTTCAAACCTATGCCGATGCCACCTCTTCGTTGCGAGCGCATTATATAGCAATTGTTTTTGTGATGTAACACCAAAAGCAACCGTTTGCGTCATTTTTTTCATCAAATTTGAATTACGACTAAAATGTCGATAAATCACACAATGTCGCACTCTATCTGTCTGATTCACTTTGCCCCACCAGCTCGCTTTGATATAAAGGCAACTAGAAATTTATCGAGACGTACCGAATTAATGCAAATAAGTCAGTTCAACCGACTCAAGCGCAGCGCCCTACTTTTCGCTTCTGTGCTTTTACTTTCTGCCTGTCAGATTGAGTCGGAACCCAAAAGTGAATTCGAGCAAATCCAAGAGCGCGGTGTCCTACGTGTTGGCACGCTTAACAATCAACTCTCCTACTACATCGGTCCTGATGGCCCTGCTGGCTTGGATTATGAACTGGCGCGTAAATTTGCAGAACAGCTCGGCGTTAAGCTCGAGATCAGACCCGCTTTTCGTCAGGCAGAGTTATTCCCAGCCCTTAAAAAAGGCGATATCGATATTATCGCAACCGGTCTAAATCAAACCTCTCAAGCGGTGCAACGCTTCCGTCCTGGGCCTGCCTACTACTATGTGAGCCAGCAAGTGGTGTACAAAAAAGGCCAGCTTCGTCCTCGTGATATCAATCAACTCATCAACTACCAAGAGTCGAAAGATGAGAAAGCGGGCGATGAAGACACGAACGCCGGAGCAGAGACGCTACAAATCGTAGAACAGTCTCAATTTGTTCCAACACTAACGGCATTACAAAAAGAGCACCCAGAACTGCAATTTGAAATTGTGGGTGATGCGGATACTCGAGATCTACTGAAACACGTGTCAACAGGTGAACTGCGTTTTACCGTTACAGACTCTGTGGAACTGTCTTTGGCTCAGCGCCTATACCCAGATCTAGCTTTAGCCTTTGAGCTAACCGAAGACCAACCCGTTTCTTGGTTCACTCGTCGTTCTGAAGATGAAAGCTTGTATGCCATGTTGATCGAGTTCTTTGGCAACATTAAGCAGTCTGGTGAACTCGCGACGCTCGAAGAGAAATACATCGGCCACATTGAAGCTTTCGACTACGTAGACACTCGTGCCTTTATTCGCGCCTTGGATAACACCTTGCCGAAATGGTCACCACTGTTCCAAAAATACAGTGAAGAGTTTGATTGGCGCTTGATTGCAGCCTTGGCATACCAAGAGTCTCACTGGAAACCAAAAGCGAAATCGCCAACAGGCGTGCGCGGAATGATGATGCTAACGCTGCCAACAGCGAAGAGCGTTGGGGTAACAGATCGCCTAGATCCAGAGCAGTCTGTGCGTGGTGGTGTGGAATACCTTCGCCGTATCGTGGCTCGAGTGCCAGACTCAATCAATGAGCATGAGAAGATTTGGTTTGCATTGGCCTCTTATAACGTGGGTTATGGCCATATGATGGATGCAAGACGCTTAACGAAAGCACAAGGTGGCGATCCAAACGCATGGGCAGATGTGAAAGAACGCCTACCATTGCTGCGTCAGAAACGCTTCTACAGCCAAACTCGATATGGTTATGCTCGTGGTGATGAAGCTCGTAACTACGTCGAAAATATTCGTCGTTACTACCAGTCGATCATTGGTCACGTCAGCCAGAAGCCAGCGATTGATGAAGACACAGAAGATCTACAAGTGATCCCGCCACTCAGTCCAGATTTGTTAATTTCTGGAGCAGTGGAAACCTTGGCGGAGCAGACTTCTGGAGCGGTGGAAACGCTCTCCAGTACTGAGGAAAGTTCACCTCAAGAGGCGGAACAAACACCCAAACCAAAAGCGGAATAAACCTTTCGAAAATAGCGAGCTCACAGCTCGCTATTTTTTTATTGAGTCAACAGATAAAGTTATCTAGAATCCATTCTTTCGGGCTAATCTAGCTTGTGCTGCTCCTTGGTGCCTTACCAAGGTTGGGCTCGCATAGCAGAGAAGCTCTTTTGGTCACCTCTCCTCGAACTGATGCCACCTTCGTCCGTAAGCGTGCCTCATCAGAATGTCATCGATTGATAATAAATCAGACACTTTGCCATGCGAGTGTCGGAGAGTGTGTTCGTTGTCTGCAAGAGGTTCTGATAATGAGAAAACGCAGAGTGCAGTCAAAACGTTTGAATAAGACGGTGGCTGCTAACCGCCGTAAGCGCAAGCTTACGTGTATGAAAAAGAAAGTCAGTGCACGTAACCGTGTTTTCGTTCACCTAGTGAATCACTGAGAACTTAAAGCAAACATCTGCTGCAAAGTAGGTGTTTGCTAAAGGCAACCAGTAACTAAAAGCCCAAGTCCTCCACCTTTAAGAAGCCCTTTTCCTTAAACTATTCGCCTTTTATTTCCTGTTCATCATCGTTCGCTCTTTGCGCTTGCTTTTTCGCTTTAATCTCTTTGCGACGACGCTTGAAAAACGCTTGTAACTGCGAGCGACATTCATCCTCTAGCAACCCACTTTCGACTGTCGCGTAATGATACGCCGCTTGGCTTTCGAACAAGTTCAATACCGTCCCTGCCGCACCGGCTTTTAAATCAGGCGCACCGTAAACGACTCGTTTCACTCGGCTATGTAGCAACGCACCAGCACACATTGGGCAAGGCTCTAGCGTGACATACAAAGTCGTATCAAGCAGTCGATAGTTTCCTAAAGCCTCTCCTGCTTTGCGTAATGTCTGGATCTCGGCATGAGCAGTCGCATCATGAGCACAAATAGAACGGTTCCAACCTTCCGCAACGATCTCTCCGTCTTTCACTAAAACAGCACCAACCGGCACTTCCCCTTCTGCTTCTGCTTGCTCTGCAAGCTCCATCGCACGGCGCATAAATAGTTCGTCTTGAGGGGAAAATTGAGAATCTGACAAAAGGAGGCTCCGGAATTTAGGATAGATCGTTATTGAAAGTGGATTTTAACCTTCAAAGAGGGGAAGGGAAAGAGACGAGAGACGAGAGACGAGAGACGAGAGACGAGAGACGAGAGACGAGAGACGAGAGACGAGAGACGAGAGACGAGAGACGAGAGACGAGAGACGAGAGACGAGAGACGAGAGACGATGTCATTTTGTCTATTTAGGACAAACACTGTCAACGCCTTTTGAGTCATTGCATTTACCTCTAATATCCCAGCATACACCTCTCGATTCCTAGAGCGAAGCGTTCCCGACTCTCGAAGCGCAGCGTTCTGTAGGACCAAAGTCCGTTCTTCGATTCCCGAAAACAAAAAGCGCCAGTCTCTCGACCAGCGCTTTTTAAATTTACTCAGTAACTTCAGCGTTCTTACATTGTGTAAGTGTATGGCGCTTGGATACCTAGAGGAATACCTAGCATCCAGTAAGCAACTAGGAAGATAGACCAGCCGATTAGCATAGCAATCGAGAATGGCATCATTAGAGACGCTAGCGTACCGATACCTGTCGACTTCACGTAACGTTGACAGTAAACCACTACTAGAGGGAAGAATACCATCAGAGGTGAAATGATGTTCGATACAGAGTCACCTACACGGTAAGCCGCTTGAGATAGCTCAGGCGAGATACCTACAGCCATTAGCATAGGCACTAGGATAGGACCGATAAGAGCCCATTTCGCTGATGCAGAACCGATTAGAAGGTTTACAGAAGCTGTTAGAAGAATCATACCGATGATAGTTGCTTCACCCGGTAGGTTCATCGCTTTAAGACCTTCGGCACCGTATAGCGCTAGCATCGTACCGATGTTTGATTGCGCAAATGCAGATAGGAACTGCGCACAGAAGAACGACATTACAATGTATGCGCCCATCGTAGACATCGTATCCGCCATCGCTTTGATGATGTCGTTGCTTGTCTTGAACGTGCCAGAAACGCGACCGTAAACGTAACCCGGAATGATAAACAGGATGAAGATCAGTGGAACGATAGACTTCATGATTGGCGCAGAGAACGCTGTGATTTCACCTTCAGGTGAACGCAGTGCAGAGTTTTCTGGGATAAGTGCCACAACAAGAAGTGCGATACCTGCCATCATAGCCCAACCAGCGTAACGGAACGCTTTTGATTCAGTTTCAGTGAAAGAACCTAGATCTGGTGCTTTTTCTGCATCTTCATCGACAGGCGTGTTCGCTAGACGAGGTTCGATGATTTTCTCAGTTACGTACCAACCAATAGCAACGATGATTACTGAAGATAGACCAGTAAAGAAGATGTTCGCTAGCGGGTTAACCACGTACTCAGGGTCTAGAACCTGTGCCGCTGTTTGCGTAAAGCCAGCTAGTAGAGGGTCGATACCTGAAGGGATGAAGTTTGCAGAGAAACCACCTGATACACCTGCGAACGCTGCCGCGATACCCGCTAGAGGGTGACGACCTGCTGCGTGGAAGATGATACCACCAAGAGGAATAACTAGAACGTAGCCCGCATCCGCAGCTGTGTGCGATACGATTGCTACAAGAATTAGCATTGGAGTAAGAAGTTTCGCTGGCGTGAAGTTCAGCATCTTCTTAAGACCAGTTGTGATGAAGCCAGAAGAATCGGCAACACCTACACCCAACATCGCTACAAGAACGATACCAAGTGGCGCAAAGCCAGTGAACGTTGTCACCATGTTAGCAAGGAAACTTGCTAGTGCTTCACCTGTTAGAAGGTTAGTAATAGTAAGAGCTTCGCCAGTTCGAGGATTTAGAAGGTCGAAAGAAACATTCGACAAAAGTGCAGACGCAGCCCAAGTAATGATTAGTGCCCAGAAGAACAGAATCGCTGGATCAGGAATTTTGTTACCCGCTCGCTCGATAAAGTTCAGAAAGCGATCCATACCGCTCGGCTTCGGTGACGGTGCTTTATTTACTGCTTGGTTACTCATGGTAACTCCATATGAATGATGTTGGTGCCATGGCCTATTTGAATAATTATAACGGCCTATTTTCAACCGAGCATTCTATTAAATAGTGATTAAGAAAGCACAAGGTTCTACGTTTTTTTCCATATTTGGAGACATATTTTGCAAAAAAGCCATATCGATTAAACATAAAAAAAACAGTAGCACACCATTCGCGTTAACAGTTGCAAAACCACCTGTTAACCACCGAAATTAGCAATAAAAAGCGTCAATATTAACGATAAAAGTAATTATAAGCGGAATAGAAAACACCTCAGTTTTCGAACTCACTGTACTGCGAAATCATAGTTTTCAATTCAACAGATTGTGTTTCCCCCACCCGGTCTTGCCAGCTAGAAGTAATGGTAATGGTTTTGAGGGAACCAGAAACTGTTGCCGCTGGAACTTCCCATTCCACAATGTAAGCTCCCGCAGTAGAAGATCCTGTCATGATCGAAGCAAATGAGGCACTAGAAATCGTAGAAAGCGCATCAGAAGCGCCACGAGTCCGAAACCACTCGAGTTGATTTTCCGCTAAGCGTAGCGCCTCAATACTGTGAATCGCATATTCTGATTTGCGTTCCATATAGATTTGCAGCTTTGTCAGACCAAGTGCGCCGATGCCGAGTAGCAAGAATGAAATGAGCACCTCAATTAAACTAAAACCTTGTTGTTTAGAGATCATTCCAAGAGCCCTTTTTCCATTTAATTTTCTTGTGATCATTGGGTACGGATGTGGAATCAAATTCCAAGTTAACTGCGGCACCAAAAACACTTAACCCACCAGGGGTGTCGAAAACATATCCACCAACAGGTTTGAAAGAGCCACGGGAAAAAAAAGTAAGTTTCTTTATTTCGTCTGTAGAGAGTCCTCCTATAAATGGAGTGACTGAGACATCTGATGTCCATCTTGCGGTCATGTCACTGACTGTAGAAGTAAACAATTGGTAAACAGTTCCGGGAAAAGAGTCAGCACCATTAACCGACAATAAGCCATTCTCGATAACAAGAAGCTTAGGGCTAGCATTAAGGTTGATTCCGATACCGGTTTCTAGGTCACAATCACCAACCACCCACACTTTATCGCTCACAGAAAACGCACTGACAATCCTATCAACACAAGATTGAACTGTTGACGAGCTACTTGCCACACTCCCATCAATCACCACAAATCCATTTTTTATTTGAGTTAATTGGGAGCGAGGGTAACCAAAAAAAGCTTCAAAAGGGTCAAGGTTTGGGTCATGAATAAAATCATGCTCAAACATCTTTTCGTCGCCAATATAATCTTGATTGTTACCAATGACTTTCACTTTGTAGTCGTTTATGCCAGCAGAATCATCACAGTTAGAGTCACCAGAAACGCATAACCCTGAGCGCGCAGTATTAGTCATATGAGATGAACTACACGTTTTTCCAGAAGGATGTGTAGTAACAAAGGCGCCTTCCATTGCTACTGAAGTCATAAATCGAACAGACACACAAGTATCCGGTTCGACAAATTCAGGCGTAAAAAGATAGGAGCCCATTAACTTCAAATCAGATCGGGCTTGTATAGCTCCACTTGGCCTACCAACCACTTCAATACTTTTGAAGGTCTCAATTCGGTTATTTACGCTTGAAGATAGCTCGTAGAATTTGGGATCCACCAAAGATTGAGTTGCAACAACAGTACTTTGTATACAACTAGAGTAGTCTTGCGTATTTGGTGTGACCGACATATCCGCTTTATTTATCGCATAGCCACACTCCAATCCCCCTTCAGCACGCCAATGCTCTTGCCGCGCTTCAATTTGGTTATTGGCACGTTTGATCTGATAAAAAAGAGACTTGTAGCTACCAAGCGACATCATTAACGCTGCGACAAGTAATACACTGACAACCAGTAACGCTGCTGCACCTTGTTGTTTATTCATTATTGCCAGTTCCTTTGTTTCACCGTAAAGGACTGCTCGGTACGAGTACCCGTCGCATCTTTTAACTCTGTCCCCAATGTAACCGTCACCAGAGCACTCTTAGCATCGGTATTTCTTACCGTAGCCGCTACCAACGAAAATTGATTTACATGAATGGCTTTCTTATCAAAAAGCGTGTTACATGATCCCGTTCCAGATAAAGCGATCACATCAGCCACACTCCAAAGCGTTGCTTGTTTTTTTTCACATACAAACAGAGATTCAGGCGTATCGATTCGCTGTTCATACACCACGTTTTTATACAAAGGTGTCGCCCCTGAAGTTCCGACATTGTAGGCGTAAGCAATAAGCCCCATTCCCGGAGCATCAAGAGTAAAAATCGTATTGCTGGCTCCCGAAATTTTCACGGAGTTCCCATCGCTACCATCAAATCCTGCACGCTGAATATCACTTTTCATCATCTGTAAAACACTGGCCGTATTTTGCAATAGCATCAGCTCCTTTGAGCGTTCCATCGCTACCTTCTGCCCACTGATATAAAGCGAGCCGACAATACCCAAAGAGATCAGCCCTAAAGAAGAAGCAATCATGAACTCAACCAGGCTGGCACCTTTTTGGTTAAACATATTCACCTCTTAAGAACACGTTGAGTAACCGAAGAACTCGGTATTGTTGCTATCGCTGCATACACGAACGCGAGCAGAAAGCGTGTGGGAGATGAGTTTGAGTGCTTTTGTAGATTCTCCTACCGGATAAAATTTGATATTGCCGGAAGAAGGACGACCATGAACGTCATCGAAACTGATTTGGTCGGAAGCATAATTAGGTGTAACGACGATCCCCTCATAAGGCGCTCCTGAAAAAGAGAACAAAACCGTTCCTGCGCCCTCCGTTCCGTTATCAGTAAGATCGATGCGCCAGTGACCATCATTAGATGAACTACCGGACATGATAAAATGCGCCCAAAGCCTTTCTCGACGCAAAACAGCTTCTGATTTTCCCTGAATAACAAAACCATGCAGTTCATCGGCTAGGCGCTGCATTTTGTTAGTTTCAAAAACATTTTGGAAAGATGGTGCTGCCGCCGCCAGTAAAACACTCATTACTGCGATGGTGATCAGAAGCTCCAACAACGTAAACCCGCGAGGCATTTCCCAAATTCCTATGCAAACGGCAAAAGCGCCGTAATTCATCTTGCGCAGATGCTATCACCTGAGAAAAATAGGCGGAAAAGTGAAAAGGAAACTACTCGTCATGATTCGAATTTCTCGTTGCAACGGATACAACAGACGATTAAGAGGGATGACATTGGTCGAATTACTGATTGCTGTCGTGATTGTAGGAATCATTGCAGCTATCGCCTATCCGTCTTATTCCAACCACGCGATCACTGCACATCGCACTGTTGCGTTGAGTGACATCAGTCGTATTCAGTTAGAACTCGAAACCACTTACAACGGTGGCTATGACTGGAGCGGGATTATATCTGGGGGTAGTTGTACGATTTGTGATTCGGACGCAGACCGCTTCTCATTTTCCATCGCAAGCTCAGCAACAGCAGCATATACAATTACAGCAACTGCAAAATCTGATCGTGGACAAGATGGGGACAGCTGCTTTCCGAGCGGCCAAGATAAAAAAATAACATTAACTTCGACGAATATTGAATCACCAAGCGCTTGTTGGGATTAGGGAAAACTCCATTCACAGATAACTCATCACCAATTAACTGGCACAAAAAAGCCTGCATTACTGCAGGCTTTTTATTAGATTCATCTAACTCTGTTATTAGCTAGTTAGGTCATCAAAGAATTTTTTCACACCGTTGAAGAAGCCTTCAGATTTTGGCTTGTGTTTAGTTGCAGCATCGCCACCACAAGACTCATCAAACTCTTTCAGCAATTCTTTTTGACGAGAACTTAGGTTAACTGGTGTCTCAACCACTAGCTTAACGATTAGGTCACCCACACCGCCGCCACGAACGCCTTTCACACCTTTACCACGCATACGGAACATACGACCTGTTTGCGTTTCTGTAGGTACTTTAAGGTTCACACGACCATCTAGCGTCGGAACTTCAACTTCACCACCTAGAGCTGCCATAGCAAAGCTTACTGGCACTTCACAGTATAAGTTGTTGCCTTCACGTTCAAAGATATGATGCTCTCTCACGTGAACTTGTACGTATAGGTCACCTGCTGGTGCGCCCATTTCTCCCGCTTCACCTTCGCCAGATAGGCGGATACGGTCGCCAGTATCAACGCCAGCTGGGATCTTAACGTTAAGTGTCTTAGTTTTCTGCTTACGGCCTTGACCATGACATTCATTACATGGGTCTTTGATGATCTTGCCTTTACCGTGACAGGTAGGACAGGTCTGTTGTACTGCAAAGAAGCCTTGACGCATCTGAACTTGACCGTGACCATGACAGGTACCACACGTTTCAGCTGACGAGCCTTTCTTCGCGCCGCTACCATCACAAGTATCACAGTGAACAAGCGTAGGTACTTCGATCTCTTTTGATACGCCACGAACCGCCTCTTCTAGCGACAGTTCCATGTTGTAACGCAGGTCTGCGCCACGTTGCGCGCGTTGCTGACCACCGCCACGACGGCCGCCACCAAAGATATCACCGAACACATCGCCAAAGATGTCGCCGAAGTCAGCGCCACCGCCACCAAAACCGCCGCCGCCGAAGCCGCCACCGCCTTGTTCAAAAGCTGCATGGCCGTACTGATCGTACGCCGCTTTCTTTTGAGGGTCAGTGAGAATTTCGTACGCTTCTTTTACTTCTTTAAACTTGTCCGCAGCAGACTCATCACCCTGGTTACGGTCTGGGTGGAATTTCATCGCTAGACGCTTGTACGCCTTTTTGATATCGCGCTCAGAGGCATCACGGCCTACGCCTAATACTTCGTAAAAATCACGTTTTGACATGTTCTTCGTCACCAATTAATTACTGCAAACGGCATGATTTACCGCTTGGTGTTTGTATCGTTCTAGGTAAGTGCACTCATTGCAAAATACTTAACTAGAAAGACAGCTTTGACAAACAGACGGGCGTAAGAGTTACCCCAAACGCCCGCGCACAAAAGTCTTATCGACTCTAGGCGACCATAGGCCGCCTAGTTAGAAATAATATTATTTCTTGTCGTCTTTAACTTCTTCGAACTCAGCATCAACTACGTCGTCTTCTTTAGACTGTTGAGCATCAGCGTCAGCACCTTGTGCTTGTTGCGCTTGAGCTTGTTGTTGAGCGATTTCCATTAGCTTTTGAGCTGCCGTCATTAGCGCTTGAACTTTAGCGTCGATCGCTTCTTTGTCATCGCCTTTACGTGCAGTTTCTAGCTCAGAGATAGCTGCTTCAATCTTCTCTTTCTCTTCTGCAGGTAGCGCTTCACCAGCTTCTTCTACTTGCTTACGAGTACCGTGAATCATTTGGTCAGCTTGGTTACGTGCAGTCGCTAGCTCTTCGAACTTCTTGTCCGCTTCTTTGTTAGCTTCTGCTTCTTGAACCATTTTCTCGATGTCTTCGTCGCTTAGACCGCCAGAAGCTTGGATAGTGATCTTCTGCTCTTTACCAGTCTGCTTGTCTTTCGCTGAAACGTGTAGGATACCATCCGCATCTAGGTCGAAAGTAACTTCGATTTGTGGCATACCACGTGGTGCAGCTTGGATACCTTCTAGGTTGAATTGACCTAGAGATTTGTTGAAAGACGCTTGCTTACGCTCACCTTGAAGAACGTGGATAGTTACCGCGCTCTGGTTGTCTTCTGCTGTAGAGAAAACTTGGTTCGCTTTAGTTGGGATAGTTGTGTTTTTCTCAACTAGCTTAGTCATTACGCCCCCCATTGTCTCGATACCTAGAGACAGTGGAGTAACGTCTAGTAGAAGTACGTCTTTAACGTCACCCGCAAGTACACCACCTTGAACTGCAGCACCCATTGCTACTGCTTCATCAGGGTTTACGTCGCGGCGAGCTTCTTTACCGAAGAACTCAGCAACTTTCGCTTGAACCATAGGCATACGAGTCTGACCACCAACTAGGATTACGTCAGTGATGTCGTTTACAGATAGGTCAGCGTCAGCTAGAGCAACTTTTAGTGGCTCAAGAGAACGTTGTACTAGGTCTTCAACTAGAGATTCTAGTTTCGCACGAGTCACTTTCACGTTCATGTGCTTAGGACCAGTCGCGTCTGCAGTCACGTAAGGTAGGTTTACGTCAGTTTGAGAAGTAGAAGAAAGCTCGATTTTCGCTTTTTCTGCAGCTTCTTTAACACGTTGCATCGCTAGTGGATCGTTCTTAAGGTTGATACCTTGCTCTTTGTTGAACTCGTCTACTAGGTAGTTGATTAGACGTGTATCGAAGTCTTCACCACCAAGGTGAGTGTCACCGTTAGTTGCTAGAACTTCGAACGTTTTCTCGCCTTCAACTTCATCGATTTCGATGATAGAGATATCGAATGTACCACCACCAAGGTCGTATACCGCGATAGTGCGGTCGCCGCCTGACTTGTCTAGACCGTATGCTAGAGCAGCCGCTGTTGGTTCGTTGATGATACGTTTAACTTCTAGACCTGCGATACGGCCAGCGTCTTTTGTAGCTTGACGTTGAGCATCGTTAAAGTAAGCAGGAACTGTGATAACTGCGCCAGTTACTTCCTCACCTAGGAAGTCTTCAGCAGTTTTCTTCATTTTCTTCAGAATTTCAGCTGAAACTTGAGGAGCCGCCATTTTTTGGCCTTGTGCTTCTACCCAAGCATCACCGTTGTCAGCCTTAACGATTTTGTAAGGCATGATTTCGATGTCACGTTGAACTTCTTCGTCTTCAAAACGACGACCAATTAGACGCTTAATTGCAAATAGCGTGTTAGTTGGGTTTGTTACTGCTTGACGTTTAGCAGGTTGGCCTACTAGCGTTTCGCCGTCTGTGTATGCAACAACAGATGCGGTTGTACGCTCGCCTTCTGCGTTTTCAATTACGCGTGGCTTGTCACCGTCTAGAACAGCAACACAAGAGTTAGTAGTACCTAAGTCAATACCAATGATTTTACCCATCAGGCTATCTCCGAATAAATTCTATTTTCGTTTTGCTATATCCCCTATGTGGGGACGTAGAATCGGGTTTCAACCCTTGCTCACAAACAAAAATAATGTTGTTTGCTTCTCTTATGCCCAATAGATAAGGGCTGCAAATAGCTTTTCAAGGGAGAGAACAAAAAAAATTGAAAAAAGTTGCGCAAAAGGTGGAGGCGGGATTCTCGAATCTCGGAGCGCAGCGTTCCAAAGGACGAAGTCCGTTCCCGAAGCAAAGCGTTTCTAAAAAGAAAAAGCGAGGCCCTGGGACCTCGCTTTGAATTCAGTTAAATGTGTAGTTATGAATTACGCACTTGCTTGTGCTGGCTCAGCATCTACGATTTCTTCTTTACCAATCTCGCCTTCAGACTTAGCAACAATCGTGTTTACTGCTGTATCACCGACTACGTTAGATGATGTACAGAACATATCGTTAATACGGTCAACCGCAGCAACGATTGCTAGACCTTCTGGTGGCAGACCCAATTGGTGAAGGATAACACCGACCATTACTACACCACCGCCAGGAACACCGCCAGCACCGATAGACAGTAGCAGAACCGTGAAGCCTAGAGTCACTAGGTCAGATACTGCGATAGGCTGACCAAACGCGTTTGCACAGAATACCGCTGCGATTGCGATGTAGATAGAAGCACCCGCCATGTTCATAGTTGCACCTAGTGGTACACCAAAACCAGCGACCGACTTAGACACACCAATCTTGTCAGTAAGAGTGCGCATCGTTACCGGAATCGTCGCATTTGAACTTGCGGTAGATAGAGAGAACAGCACTTGCTCACGCGTCTTGCGAGAGAACTCACGTGCAGAAATACCCGTGAACATTTGAACCGCTAATGGGTAAACCACGAAGATCCAAAGCACTAGCATTGAAACCACAAGAGCAACATAACCTGCTACCGATGCAAGCGTACCTGCATCCAAGGTTGCGCCAAGTTGAATCATCAGAGCAAACACACCGTATGGCGCTAAGCTCATCACTAGGCCAATCAGCTTCATCATGATTTCGTTCGCCATCTTAAAAGTACGAACCGCTGGGCCGCCTTTTGAATCAAGCGCTTGAATTGCAAGACCTGTCAGAATTGCCATAAAGATAATTTGTAACATGTCACCATTTGCAAACGCCTGAACTGGGTTGCTTGGGACAATGTTCACAACCATAGAGAAGATGTCTGGCGTTTCTGTTGACTTGAGTGCCACAGAATCAGAGATCGTACCCGCAAGGTTTGCACCTGCACCAGGCTGAACAATCATAGCAACAGTAAGAGCAGCAACGATCGCGACGACGGTATTCAAAATGTAAAGAGTAAAGGTTTTACCACCTAAGCGACCAAAAGAACGAATGTCTTTAAGCTCCACGATGCCACATACAATTGATACATAAACCAGAGGAACAACCAGAAGTTTAATCAGCGAAACGAACATGCCGCCCGCACCTTCTGCTGTACCTAAGATATAGGTATCAAAAATCGCAATACCGCTAAATAAGTACTGAATAGCTGTACCCAGCACGAGGCCGGCGAACAAGCCGATAAAAATCTTACTAGAAAGCGATTTATCCATCATAAATCTCCGAAATGTTGTGTTTGCTATTTATATTTTTATAGTTACATCTGCTGATTTTTACGGCAGACCTCGCGAATAATACACATCAGAGTTACAAAATAAAGACTTTCTTTACAGGAATGTAAATAAATAACATTAAAAGTAAATCACCAGATTCACATTCATATTCAGAATTTAATTTTGAAGGCAAGTCATAACAGACACTTATAGACACAGCATTCCATAAGTACGCAAGATAAAGAAAGGATATCCCCTATGGGAAAATTATTTCCCAATAAGAAAAACTTTGAAGGGGATCAAATTTCAAATGTATCGCATATTCAGAGGGATGAATATGGTTGAAGGGATGTTTGAAACAAAAACGCCCGCTGTTTAAGAGCGGGCGTTTTAATATATTTATATCAATGAGTTAACTGATTACTTAGCAACCATAACCATTGCAGGGCGAATAACTCGACCGTTTAGCTCGTAGCCTTTTTGCATCACAAACATTACTGTGTTTGATTCATGGTCAGGGCTTTCTTGAATAGACATCGCTTGGTGGAATTCAGGGTTGAATGCTTCACCTTCTGGGTTGATCTCTTTCAAACCGAATTTCGATACTGCGTCTACAAATGTCTTGTGTGTTAGCTCAACACCTTCAAGAATTGGCTTAACCACTTCGTGCTCTGCATCCACAGCTTGGATAGCACGCTCTAGGTTATCGATAACTGGAAGTAGTTCTTCAGCGAATTTGTTCAGAGCGTACTTACGAGCTTTATCGATTTCTTGCTCAGTACGACGACGCATGTTTTCTACTTCAGCTTTAGAGCGAAGAACCGCATCTTGCTGGTCTTTCACTTTTGTCTCGCTAGACAGTAGTGCTGCTTCTAGTTGAGCAATCTTAGCGTCTTTCTCATCACCAATGTCTTCAAGTTCTGCTTCAGCTTCTTGCGCTGCCGCTTCTACTTTCTCAGCTTCTTCGATGATTTGATCAAGCTCTTCTTCTGTAACTTTGTTTTCTTCGTTGCTCATGATATCTCCAGAATTCAACTTAATGTCCTTAAAGCCACTCACGTTTTGTGGGCTTTAACCACATAAAAATTCGCATATTTAGGTAACTTGCCATTATTATGGGGATGAAGATTCCTGATTCAAGCCTCTTTAATGCGGAAATGCTATGAAAAACCCATGTAACGTGATCGCGATTATCGGAAAACCACGAGATCAGCAGGCAATTCAAACTCATAGAGAGTTATACGAATGGCTGACCTCTGAAGGTTACCAAGTCTTTATCGATGATCGCCTTGCTGCAATTTTAGACGAAATCCCGCAAAACCAGTTTGCCAGCCTTGTTGAACTGGGTAAAAACGCCGATCTCGCTATTGTCGTTGGCGGTGATGGCAACATGTTAGGCGCAGCTCGCATCTTGTCTCGTTTTGATGTGGCTGTCATTGGGGTAAACCGAGGTAACTTGGGCTTCCTGACTGACCTTGATCCTGATGACTTTAAAGAAGCATTAAAAGCCGTATTAAAAGGCGAATATATTGAGGAAGAACGCTTTTTATTGGAAGCAGAAATCCATCGTCACGGTCAAATCAAGAGCCACAACGCAGCATTGAACGAAGCGGTCTTGCACCCAGGCCAAGTCGCGCACATGATTGAATTCGAAGTCTATATTGATAACAGCTTCGCGTTCTCACTGCGTGCCGATGGGTTAATTGTTTCTACTCCAACGGGCTCTACGGCTTACTCTTTGTCAGGTGGCGGCCCAATTTTGTCACCAAGCCTAAACGCGATTTCTCTGGTGCCAATGTTCCCGCATACATTGTCCAGCCGACCATTAGTTGTGGATGGAAAACGTCGTATCAAACTGGTCGTTTCTCCAGAAAACCGCGGCACGCAAGAAGTGAGCTGTGACGGGCAAGTCTCTCTACCAGTGTCTCCAGGCGATGAAATCCATATCTATCAGAGCCCGAACGTTCTCAAGCTGATCCATCCGAAAGACTACAGTTACTATCACGTACTCAGAAATAAGCTTGGTTGGTCAAGCAAACTGTTTTAGCAATAAAGGTTGGTGTGAAAGCATCAACCTTTTTCTTCTCTGCCATAAAAGCCTCTTGTAAAAGCCAAACGACATTCAATCAAGCAACGTTAAAATTAATTTTATAAATTTAGATCTTGTGTGCAAATTTCATACAAACCTTAACGCTCGAATTGAATGCTCGATGTCCGATGATATTCTCGCCATGAATAGAATATAAACTCTATTTCATACCAATTATCTCAAAGGACGCATTATGAAAAAAACAATTATATTGTCCGCTCTCAGTACGTTAGCGCTTATGGGCTGCCAATCTGAGGAGGCAAAGGTTACCGATATTTCAAACGCAAAAGCCGAGGACATCACCAACACTAAACGAGCGTTGGCACAACAACTCAGTGAGAGCTACACCGACATAGAACCGATGCTGCGCCGAGACATCACCGCAGAGCACATCAATGTCCCTGTTTCTTCTTTTGTTGAACAAACTCCCCTATCGGCTTTCAGTAAACAACTTGTGCAAGCCGATACACAAATTCGCTCATGGAAAGGCATTTCAGAATACTCAGAACAGCTTCTCGAAGTTCGCCTTGCAAATGAAGAGATGCTAGATGTATGGCAAGAAGGCAAAATTAGCCCCCTATTTGCTTTTGAACCAAGTGGTGATGATGAGCAATGGCAGTACATCGAAGCGTACGATGTCTATGGTCAAATCCACCAGTTGGACGTTTATCAACTTCCTGACGTACCAGTTTTGGTTATTGATAACAATAGCTCTGCAGAACTCAAAGCTGGCCTGCAAGCTATGCAAGCAGAGATGAAAAGCTTAGGCCAAGCAACCATGCTCCAGCCATATCTATCCGATAACCAGCGAGCTAATGCCCCTCTTCTGGCCAGTGCAACAAGCTCCACTCAACCAATTCAAACCACGCAACTTAAGAAAATTCGTCTTTCAGATGATCAAGAACCTTGGATCTCGGGCAAAGCAGAAATCTACGCCATCGTTACTGGCGTCAATCCAAGCCGTGACGAGCCAGCGTTAGATTTGGTCGAACTTCCATATTTGGATTACGACAATCAAGATTACTATCCGAACCAAATCATCATTCACTGGTCTCGTTACCGTTGGGGGGCGGCGGATATCGTCTTGATGGAGCAAGATGACGGCACCGATTACAAACAGTTAGCCAAGCTGCTTGTTCAGGTTGCAGAAGAGGTCCTGAAGGCAATTCCAGATCCAGAAGTACAGGCATACGCCATCATTCCTCAAATCACGAACAAAATTATCGATGCGATACCTGATGGGGCACTCACCAACGATGATGATTTTGTCGATGTTTACTACACCCTGATGCAAGACACTTCCTATGTCGACCATCCAGGTGCAGGCGTCAACGCAGTGGTTACTTTAGAGCCGCTCACAATTAATCCAACTCGCCCGTAACTTGTTCAATTTAAATAGGTCGTTGCATTTTCTGCGACCTATTTTTCCCTTCTCCCTCACAAAAAATCGCTTCTTTGAGAAAAAATACCTAACCCACCTTTACTGTATAAAGAAACAGTATATACTGTTTTCTTATACAGTATTGTTCGGTTATACAGGTAAATAAAAATGCTGGCTCATCTAAGTGTTAATAATTTTGCGATTGTTAAATCTTTACAGCTCGAGCTTTCAAAGGGCATGACCACCATCACTGGTGAAACAGGCGCAGGTAAATCTATTGCAATTGATGCATTAGGTCTTTGTTTAGGCGGACGTGCCGATGCAGGCATGGTGCGACAAGGCGAAGAAAAAACAGAAGTCAGCGCAGCCTTTTTACTGGACAACAATCTACACGCAACGCGTTGGCTAGAAGATAACGACCTGCTGGATGGCAGCGAATGTATCTTGCGTCGCATCATCACTAAAGAAGGCCGCTCTAGAGCCTTCATCAACGGCAGCCCAGTCCCACTTTCACAACTCAAATCTCTTGGGCAGTTGTTGATCAACATCCATGGACAGCATGCTCATCATCAACTGATGAAAAGCGAGCATCAAATGGCCATGCTTGACCAATATGCAGGGCATTTAAACCTACTCAAAAGCACACGCAGTGCATACCAGCATTGGCGTCAGGCAGACAATAACCTTAAGCAACTAAAAGAGAACAGCCAGCAAAACCAGGCACAAAAACAGTTGCTTGAATACCAAATCAAAGAACTGAATGAGTTATCGCTAGGTGAAGAAGAATTTGCAGAGCTCGAGCAAGAGCACAAACGACTGTCCAACAGCGGTGAACTTGCCGCTACCTGCCAGCAAGCCATCGAACTTATTTACGAAGGTGAAGAAGTCAATGCGCTTGGTATTTTGCAATCGGCCAATCACTCCCTAATCCAATTAGCGGAGTTAGATGAGAAATTAGCTGAACTGCCAAACATGCTGTCAGAGGCAATGATCCAACTAGAAGAAACCAAAAACGAACTTCGCAGCTATCTTGACGGCATTGATGTCGACCCAGGTCGCATGGCTTATGTCGAAGAACGTTTTTCTAAAGTGATGTCGATGGCTCGCAAACACCATGTGATGCCTGATGAACTCTACCAACATCACCAAGATCTGCTAGCACAAATCGAAGCACTAGATTGCTCTGATGAACGCTTAGATGAATTAGCACAAGAAGTGGAACAGAAATACCAAAGTTTCTTAACTCAAGCAGAGAAACTGCACAAATCACGCAGCCGTTATGCTAAAGAACTGAACAAGCTGATCACGCAAAGCATGCACGAGTTGAGCATGGAAAAAGCCGTGTTCAGCATCGAAGTGAACAACGAAAACGCGCATCCATCTCCACTAGGCATGGACAGCGTATGCTTCTTGGTTTCAACCAACCCAGGACAGCCATTACAACCTATCGCTAAAGTCGCGTCTGGTGGTGAGCTATCGCGTATCTCCTTGGCTATCCAAGTGATCACTGCTCAGAAAGTCGACACACCAAGCTTGATCTTCGATGAAGTGGACGTAGGTATCAGTGGCCCAACAGCGGCCGTAGTTGGCAAGATGCTGCGCAAACTAGGTGAATCGACCCAAGTCATGTGTGTGACCCACTTGCCGCAAGTTGCTGGTTGTGGCCACCAGCAGATGTTTGTCGCAAAACACACCAAAAGTGGCCAAACTGAAACACAAATGCGCTCACTGGATGAAGAGCAACGTGTGGCAGAACTCGCTCGCTTACTTGGTGGCAGCCAAATCACTGACTCTACACTGGCAAACGCAAAAGAACTGCTTATTGCAGCTTAACGACTTAGCCTTAATAAGGGGATGAAATATGGATATCAGGACAGTCGACCATGAAAGCTGCTTAGATCTCATCCCCATTTTTACCGAATTAGAGCAGTACTACTTCAAAGAACAAGCAGCCACCGAGAAAGAGCTGGCACATTATCTCAAGTGCAATGTCTTTTCAGAGTACTCTGGCGTCAAAGTTATTGCTGCATACAACAACGACACCATAATGGGGTTTGCGACTTACACCGTGATGTTTCCTGCACCGAAACTCTCCGGGCAAATGTATTTGAAGGACCTATTCGTGTCCTCTTCTGCGCGAGGAAAAGGCGTAGGACTAAAGTTGATGAAGTATCTCGCGTCTCTTGCTGTCAATCATGGTTGTCATCGATTAGATTGGACAGCAGAAAGCACAAATCCTACCGCAGGTCGGTTTTACCAATCGATTGGTGCTGAGCGAGTCAACGAGAAAGAGTACTATCGCTTTTCCGGCGATACTCTACTCGAGTTTTCACAAGCCAAATAACCAATGAATTTTCTCCTTCATTGGCCTGACAAACATGCCATTATTGTGCGTGACAAACTGTTCAGTTCTCGGTTTAAGCGAATTTGAGAGTCATGTTCTGTCATTTAGCGTGCAATATCAGCGAATAAATGCAACTCAACTCAAAATTCGTTGTCAGATTTCCTACCATACGACGCATAGCTTTTTACATCTGCGTCGAGCTTGTTTATTATCAGCGCAGTATTTTAAAGGTTACTAAGAAATTATTATGCAATTAAAGAAGTGGTTAGTTGCCGTACCATTAGCAATGACATTGCTGACAGGATGTTCGGTATTGGAAAGACTGGTTTATCGTATTGATATCAACCAAGGCAACTATGTAGAACAAAGTGCGGTTGATAAATTAAAGTTTGGGATGACTAAAGCACAGGTTCGCTACGTTCTTGGTTCACCTATGTTGGTTGAAAATGGCTACCCGAACACGTGGTACTACATTTACCATCACACACCAGGTCACGGTGATTCCGTGCAAAAAGATCTGATCGTTCAATTTAACGATCAAGGTACGCTGGCTGATCTCACTGGCGACTACCCGAAAAGCGATGCGTTTTACGAGAAGATTCAGTAAACAACCTTTATTTTCGCAGTATTCCTAAAGCCTCCTCACGGAGGCTTTTTTATTGCTTGTCACTCACTCTAACTCCCTAATTCACAGCTTTATTTTCCCTCTTACTCTCCCTTCATCGCTTTGTTTGAATGGACTCGCAAATCCTCTTGCCGAGCATTTTTTATGCAACCACTCACATTTAATCTGAATGGAGTAATGGTTCATGCAAGGAACACGAAAATGAAAGCAATGTCTTATGGTCTACTCGCCATCTCTTCACTCCTTTTGCTTGGCTGTGATGATGACGATTCGAAAGAACAAATCGCTATCACGTCTCATATCAACAGTTTAGAGTTTAATCATGCGGATGACTCAGACCTCGAACCCATCAGGCAAGCTGTAGCTGGTAAATCATTTATTGGCCTCGGTGAAGCAACTCACGGTGGCGCACAAGGCTACAAGTTGAAATCTCGTATTACTAAATACTTGCATCAGTCTGGTGAAATCGACGTTCTTGCAATGGAGAGTGGCCTGTATGACGGACTTCGCTTGTGGCAACGCTTGATGGATGGAGAAATCACCGATGTACGAGACGCCATGCTCTACTCTTTCATGTTCCTCTACTCAGAAACTCCAGAAATCTACCCACTATACGAGTACGTTGAGCAACAAGCGTTTACTGACAAGCCTTTGTATTATGTTGCATTTGATGGTAGGCACAGCAGCGACCCTGCTTGCAGTACCATGCTGCCAGAAATGCAAACATTCGCAGAAAAGCACCAACTGATTAACCTAGATTGGGCAAGCTTTATCACCAACGGCGAGGCAATGATGTGTCCTTGGTATTTTGCCGAGCCAGGCCACAACGCGAAGCAAACATTTATCAATCAACTTGCGTCTCTTAACTCTGTGATGTCTCAAATGAAAGCCGAGCAACTCCTACCTCCATTGGAGCAAAGGCAGGATTTTCGTGAATACGCCACCTTCTGGTTGCAGATAGTCAAAAGCATGCAAGCGCATGTGCAAAGTCGCTGGTTTGATACCTACAACCCAGATGAAGTCATGCAAGCCGACAACTTGCGATGGCTACAGAAAGAGTGGTTACCAGGTAAAAGCATTCTCGCTTGGGGCCACAACGTCCACATAAGTAACTACGTTGGTGCATGGCATGACAGCACCGGTGCATTTTGGCATCTGCGCCAACAAGTAGATCCAAATGAAGTGTACAGCTTGATTCATACCTTCGAAGATGGGTACATCACTCCAATGGAATCCGATCCAGAGCTACGGGCAATTCCTCATTTTTCAACTCGTGAGATGGGAAGTGTGGAGAAACTCTTGGCACAAAATGGCGTCGAAAATGCCTTTATAAAAATGGAAGATATTGCCGGGTTAAAACACCCAGATAGCATCATTTATCAACCTCTAAGCTACGCCAACGACCTAGCGGAAGGAATTATCTACACCAGAACAGAAACTCCGAGTTCGATAGACTCGCCAAGATAAACGCCAGAAACGACAAAACCTCCCAGTTGGGAGGTTTTGTTTTATATCTACGAGCGTTATTCCGCTGATTTTCTCAAAGAGTTTGGCTTACCGCCCGTCACAGGGTCTGCACTGCCTGCCACTTTTGCTTGCTCAGCTCGTTTACGGCGAATCTCTTTTGGATCCGCCAGTAATGGACGGTAAATTTCGATTCGATCTTTGTCTCGTACCGTCGCATCTAGTCGAACATTGCGGCTGTAAACGCCGACTTTATTCTTCTTCAAATCAATTTCTGGGTACAATTCAAGTACACCAGACTGACGAATAATCTCTTCAACCGTTGCTTGGTTATTCACAACCAAATTGAACACACGCTGCTCCTGAGGAAGTGCATACACCACCTCAACATGAATCATATCCGACTCAATACTCATAGCACTCGTACACCTGTTTCGCACGTTTAGTAAAAGCGTTTACCATGTTGCTGGTTAGCTCATTAAAGATTTTGCCAAAAGCCATCTCAATCATTTTGCTTGAGAATTCAAACTCAAGTTTCAGTTCAACTTTACAAGCCTGCTCATCAAGTGCGGTAAAGATCCATCCGCCACGAAGAGTTTTAAAAGGACCATCCACCAGATTCATCATGATCGCTTGGCCAGGAATAAGTTCATTAGAAGTTGTAAACGTCTTGCTGATACCTGCTTTCGCCACGTCGACAGAAGCCACCATACCTTCGCCCGAAGACTCAATGATTCGTGAACCTGAACAACCAGGTAGAAACTCAGGATACTTCGAAACATCATTGACCAGATCGAACATCTGCTCTGCACTAAAAGACACCAAAGCAGAACGGCTGATTTGCTTCATACACACTCCTATCGATACGCGTACAAGTTTAAGACTTGTGCCAATTTTACTTTTATTCGACGATAGCGCAAATAAAAGGATTTCCTAACGTATACCCAACCCGTATAATGAGGCCATTATGGTAAAGAAAAAATCAAAACAAAAAGCGGGTAGCAACACTATCGCGCTTAATAAAAAAGCTCGCCACGAATACTTCATTGACGATGAAATTGAAGCAGGCTTGGAGCTACAAGGCTGGGAAGTGAAAGCACTTCGCCAAGGTAAAGCCAATATCGCTGAAAGCTACGTTTTCATGCGTGACGGAGAGGCTTTTGTCAGCGGAATGACCATCACTCCTCTTAATCAAGCATCAACTCACGTTGTCGCAAACCCTACACGTGTGCGCAAACTACTAATGAGTCGTCGTGAACTCGACAACCTTCTTGGTCGCATCAACCGTGAAGGTATGACGCTAGCCGCGTTGTCACTGTACTGGTCTCGCTCTTGGGTGAAGATCAAGATCGGTGTTGCGAAAGGTAAAAAGCTTCACGACAAACGTACCGATCTAAAAGAAAAAGATTGGGCTCGTGAAAAAGCACGCGTGATGAAGAGTTCACTGCGTTAAACTTGACCACTTAGACGCATAGTACTGGACAGCCTAGGCTTTTCTGTTACTATGCCGATATTACCTCTGGGGCTGATTTAGGATTCGACGGGAATTCAGAAGTCTGAGGTGCATGCCGAGGTGCGGTAGGCCTCGTTAACAAACCGCAAAAAAATAGTCGCAAACGACGAAAACTACGCACTAGCAGCTTAATAACCTGCTCAGAGCTCTCTCGCCCTAGCTTCCGCACGTAAGACGGGGACCAACGAGGGATCAAACCCAAACGCGCTAGTCCGGATTCTCCCGCCTGAGAGATGAACGACGAATTTTAATTCAGGATAGTCATTTACTAGCGTGTCGGTTCGCAGGTGGATGGTGAATTTAAAGATCGACTAAGCATGTAGTACCAATGATGAAAGGTTTTCGGACGCGGGTTCAACTCCCGCCAGCTCCACCAAACGTTTGGAAAGGGCCAACTCGAAAGGGTTGGCCCTTTTTGTATCTGCAATTTGTATCTCCCTTCAACTCATCGCTTTGATTCGTCGCAAAAATCTCTTAGTCTGTGGTTAAGCATTCATCAATGGACATGAGATCATGCTAAAAGGCAGTGAATACCCTTCTATTCGTGCACTTCGAACCTTTGTTGCCGTTGCTAATCAACTGAGTTTTTCTAAAGCGGCAGAGAGTTTGTGCGTAACTCAAGGTGCCGTGAGTAAACAGATTGCGACGCTAGAGCAACTGGTTGGGCTACCTTTGATTCAGCGTGGTATCAATGGTATTGAGCTCACCGAAGAAGGAAAACGTTACTTACCCAAGGTGACCGAAGCGCTGGAGATAATCCAACATGCGACGGCAAGCTTGATTCAAACCAACACAGAGCAAGAGTTATTGGTGGTCGATGTTACGCCTTCTTTCGCCAGTTTGTGGTTGGTGCCAAACATTGACGCATTCCATCAAATTCATCCTGATATCCGCGTTAAAGTTCACACCAGTGACGGTCCAATAAATCAGTTGGATGTAGACAGCGACATCACCATCCGTTGCCTTCCTCTTTCTAGTCACTACGAACATGGTCGATTGCTGCGTCAAGAAACGCTACTGCTAACGGGCTCATCAAGTTCTTCAACATGTAACGACAAACAGTCCATAACGGATTTCGCATTTATTCCTCAAACGACACGTCCGCAGTTGTGGGAGCAGTTCAAACTAGAACAATCTCTGCAAAGTGCGATTCATTATCACCCCGTCGGTCATGAGCATTTCTATCTTTCTTATGAAGCGGTAAAGCTTGGCAAAGGGCTTGCTCTTCTGCCTGATTTTATGGTGCAACAGCCAATGTCGAGAGATGAGGTCTACCACATCCAGCAACTGAGCATGCTTAGCCATTATGGCTATTACGTATTTGTGCCGAACTACCGTCTAGCGGCGCGAAAAGTCTCGCTTTTCAATGATTGGCTATTTACTCAGCTTGGAGAAAGTATCGGTTAGATAACGACTCCGCTTCAATTTTTCAATCTGTGGTTGAAGCCAGCACATCAAAAGATATTCGCGTTACACTGAAGGGGTTGCCAACTGTAATGAGGGTTTATGACGTTATCTCCTGCCTTTCTGCGTAAAATCTGGTACTCCCCTTCTGTCAACCTTGGTCTGCGTGCCACCAGCGCGATTGTTCTGTTCATGGGATTGGGTGTGCTATTCAACCAAATCAATCTCGCCATGACGGCTTTAATGACCATGCCCGCAGCATTGATCAGCGGTTTAGACACTGCCGGCCCTAGACGCTGGACACGCTTTGCGATTACCGCTTTCACGTGGAGCATTACGCTCATCATCACTTATGTTCTGCTGAATATCGGCTTACCACTGTGGCTGACTTACGGCGCGATGGGAGCAGTATTGGCGAGTACAGCAGTGAATGGTCCGTTTTGGGGACGTCTTGGCATGTCGAGCTTACTGATCGCGGTCGTGAGCTTATCGCTGCATAATTCCAGTGCGGTAGTGGGCCTCTATCCTATGTTGGTGTTGGGGCCACTCACTTTTGCGCTGTTCAGTTGGCTTTGGTTTGCCTTATGGAAACATTACGCGCTGCGTGTTTGTCTTTCTGCGATTTACGAGACGCTAGCGGACTACATTCAATATCGCCAAGCTTTCTTACTTGGAAGCGAAACCGATGCTCCGAAACGACGCATCAAATATCAGTTGATTGAACTGTTCCAACAAGCGCTGCAATCAGAATCTTTTCGCTCGAAACATGAAGACGCCAACTCTCTACGTCAGGCTTTGTTTTTGGCGCTCGATACATTTGAAGTCGTCTTGAGCAGCCATACCAGCAACCCTGATCTGCTTAAGCAATTTCAATCCAGTAAACCGAAACGAGATCTGCTCTTGGTTTGGAGCCAACACTGCCAGCAAAGATTAAGACACAAAGCCAAGCAGCTTTTGCATAACACGCATGAAGAGATGGAACACTTGAGCTCACTAGAGCAGGAAGCCCATGATTTGATTGAGGCGGTGAAGCTAGAAGACCAACCTCGCTTTCGCTACTGGGCATACGCGGTAAAGCATATTTCTCGTCGTATTGAGCTCAATGAGCCCGCTTATGAACGCTCCTTTGAGGTGCAACCATTCGAGCTGTCTTTTCGTTTGCCAAGTCGAGGCAACCCAATTTGGCGCCATGTGACTCGCGTTGGTTTGATGTTTGCGCTTGGCGCTGGGATTGCTGAATACTTTGAATTGATTCGCCCGGATTGGGTGTTGATTTCCATGTTAATGGTGATCCAGCCAAGTTTCTTGGCAACCCGAAGTAAAACTTGGCAACGCTGTTTAGGTACAGCGCTTGGGGTATTGTTCGCCACCTCATTGATTCACCTTGGTGTTCCGACGACCATTCTGCTTGCATTGATCGCAGTTCTATTACCTGTCGCAATGCTCAATATTATGCGTCATTACTCACTGGCGATTGGCTGTATTACCGCACTGTTAATTTTGGTTTATCAGACCATGGCACACCAAGGGCTCGACTTTGCCGCACCACGCCTGATCGACAATGTCGTCGGTGGCGCAATTGTCCTACTCGGTTATGGTTTATTGTGGCCACAGTGGCGAGGTAAGGAGATTCATACCCAAGCATTAAAAGCACTCGATAGTTCAAAAAGCTTATTTGTGTATTGCTATGAGCAGTTACAAGTCGACACAGAGCAACGTGATCATATGGCGCTCACTAAGCAACGTGCCGCTATGCTCACTGCTGAAAGCGACCTTGAACTGATTTACAACGAGATGCAGCAAGAGCCAAGGCACACTCGCGCTGATCCGCATTATTACGAAGATATGTTGAGCCATTATCGCTTGTTGAGTCACTACCTCTGCTTGCTTATCCCTCTAGTGAGAACGGGCACCCACTACCAAGGCTCACTCCAAGTCGAACGTCTGATTCATGATGCGATGGATGCGCTGATCAGTACGATTCGTGACAATCGCGTGCATGAGCTGCCAGTGCTGAGCAATAAAACCGATGCGAATCATCCCTCCTCACCGGCTGGTCAACGGTCTGTCGAAGAGATCATCTGGTTAGCATTGATGACCATTAAACAAATGCACGACATAGTAAGGCGTAACCTAAAAGACTAAATACGCAGCACTATTATCAACGGCGTGTCAGATTTTACTGACTGAGAACAACGTCGATTGACCAAGCTAACTAACAGGAGTATCACTCCAGCTCCGTTCCACTTTTGTTAGAGGAAAGCGTTTGGAACACATAAATGAACTATTGATGGCGATGAAGCCGCTGCTTGAGCAATATGGCTATCTCGCCCTTATCGTCAGCATCTTTCTTGAAGGCATTGGTATTCCGATGCCGGGGCAATCGCTGATGATTGCGGCGTCTATCATTTCATCTGAGCATGTCATGAACCTTAGCTTGGTGATGATAGTCTCTTGGTTGAGTTGCTTTTTTGGCAACACGTGCGGCTACCTGATTGGTTATTACTTTGAAGGTTGGTTAGATAAGAAAGGCTATATTTCTGGCCCCAAAATGCAGAAGCTACAAAGTACGATTCAGAAGTATGGTCCTGCTTGCTTGGTTGTTAGCCGCTTCGTGGAAGGAATGAAGCAGTTTATGCCGCTTGCTTGCGGTATTGCTAAGATGCCGCGCAAAGAGTTCTTATTAGGTAACGCGCTTGCAACCACCATTTGGGTTGCCGTGTTCAGTTTGCTCACCAACTTCGCGTTTGAGCATTTGAGCGTCCTTAGCCAGTTCTATACCGATCATCGCTACGTGGTTTGGTCTAGCGCAGCACTGCTGTTCTCACTGATGATCTTCGCGCTTCTCAAACGAAAAAAAGCGTAAATGCTCTAAACCAATATAATTCCACAAAAGCTCACGGTATCAATAAGATATATTATGTGAGCCTTTTTATTGGTCTTTTCGATTAAAAATAACCAGCCATTTAGACGTCTAGACGTTGACAAGTCTTTGGTGTCAGATTAGTCTGCTCGCCTTATTTATTGATTATGTTGTCGTTCACATGTCTGGTTCTAAAAACTCTAATAAAGCAATCGCACCATCAGCGGTCGCACTTTTACCTTTAGTGCTATTCCTTGCGCTGTTTATTGGCGTGGGCACTTACTTATCTTTGCAAGGCGTTGATTTCGCGTTCTACCAATTGCCAGCGCCTATCGCGGTATTGCCTGCGGTGATCCTTGCGCTCATCTTAAGCAAAGACAAACTCAATCGTTCTATCGAACACTTTATGCGTGGCGTTGGTCATCAAGACATCATCGCAATGTGTATGATCTACCTGCTTGCTGGTGCCTTTGCTGCGGTAGCAAAAGCGTCTGGCGGCGTAGATGCGACTGTTAACCTTGGCCTTTCTGCGATTCCAACCAGCATGATCTTGCCGGGTATCTTCCTGATTTCTGCGTTTATCGCGACGGCAATGGGCACCTCAATGGGCACCATCGCTGCAGTTGCGCCTGTTGCTCTGGGTATTGCTCAATCGGCAGGTATGAGCCTTCCATTGACTGCTGGTGTAGTACTTAGCGGCGCAATGTTTGGTGATAACCTTTCAATCATCTCAGACACCACCATTGCGGCAACACGCTCTCAAGGCTGTGAGATGAAGGACAAGTTCAAAGAGAACATCCGTATCGCACTACCAGCAGCACTGGTGGCGCTTGTGATCTTTGCCTTCAACAGCACAGCAACTCAAGTACCAGAAACTGGTCCTATTGAATGGCTGAAAGTGCTGCCATATGTGACGATTCTTATCCTTGCTGTATCAGGCATGAATGTGTTTGTCGTGCTTACTATTGGTATCGTTTTAGCGGGTGGCGTGAGCTTGTCTTCTATCGATGATTACGGTCTAACCAACTTCGCACAAGACATCTACTCAGGCTTTGGCAACATGCAAGAGATCTTCTTGCTATCTATGCTGATTGGTGGCTTGAGTGAGCTTATGCGTCGCCAAGGTGGTCTAGCGTTCCTGACTAACCTAGTGAGCGGCATCATCCGTACGTTTGGTTCTAACCACTCGAAAGAAGCAAATGGCCGTGCAAGTGAACTAGGTATTGCTGGTCTGGTATCAATGGTAAATACCTGTACCGCTAACAACACCGTTGCCATCATCGTATCAGGTAGCGTGGCTCGTCAGCTGGCAGAAGAGAACAACGTTTCACCGCGTCGCTCTGCAAGTTTGTTGGATATCTTCTCGTGTGTTATCCAAGGTGTATTGCCATACGGTGCGCAAGTTCTACTATTGGGCTCGGTTTTTAACCTTTCTCCACTAGAAGTTGTCGCAAACTCTTACTACTGTTTCGCACTTGCAATTGCAGCAATCGTAGCGGTGTTTATCAAGCATCCGGCACGTCAGCCTGTACCTCAGACTGAAAACTAAAATTAAATTTGAAGAAGGCTCCGATTGGAGCCTTTTTTATGTCCATGACTAAATGGACTCTCGAAAACTCTCCGCATCATACAGTAGTACACCGAGTAATTCACAAAGCTCTTTTAGTCGTTGAACTTGCTCCGCATTACAATTCGCTGGTTGACCATCTGCACTTAAGTGGTTGTTCTCAAAGCCTACCCGAACATCCAATCCCAGAAGCATTGCATGGGTTAAACAATCTTGCTCTCTCGCGCCAAACGCGCACACGGCACATCTAACGTTCTCTTCGATAAAGCGCTCCAAATGCAATGCCCGTAAATCCCATGGCGAAGATTGTTGAGCCTCATGATATCGACCAAGTACCACTAACGCGTGTTGGTTGTGCTTTGGTAAAACGCCTCGCTCTCGGAAGGAGAAATAGCGTTCGATGTCTGCCTGATCATACAAAATGATTTGGCTGAGAATGCCCTGAGCAGCGACCCAATCAAAAAAGGCAAAACCTTGCTCCTCACTCTGCTCATCAGGAATCAGTTCACGCAAAGCAAAGGAAGCAGCTTCTGGTTTAACCGCTTTGATCAGCGCCATTTGCTGTTGTGGCGAATACATCCCAACAGCCTCAGTCGTGAGCTGAACAATCATCGAATTCCCAACCGCAGCTTTCACCGCGTGGTAGATTTCTAAGTTGTCATCAACCTCTAGAGAATGCCTGCCTTGCGCATCTCTCGCGTGCAAATGGATCATGGCTGCACCTTCCGTTTGACATGCTTTCGCTTCGGCAACCATTTCTTCAATAGTCATCGGCAATTGAGCATGGTCTTGCTTGGTTTTTCTCGCCCCATTGGGCGCAACAATAATCGCGATTCGAGCTCTTTCAGTTCGGGAGTTCACTACCATTTCTGCGACACCTCTCTAAGTGTACGAGTGAGCTTTTCCACCAGCTCGCCAATATGGTTTCGTTCGATAATAAAAGGCGGTGCAAGAAGGATATGATGCCCATTTACACCATCAATCGTGCCGCCCATTGGGTAGCACATCAGCCCATTTGCCATCGCTTGTTGTTTTATCTTTTTGTCTGCCAAGGTTGAATTAGGCAGCGGTGTTTTACTTACTTTGTCTGCGACAAGCTCAATGCCAAGAAACAGCCCTTTACCACGAATATCCCCAATATATCGGAAGTCTGAAAGCGCCGATTCGAGCTCTCTTTTTAACATCGCCCCTTGTTGATTGACGGCTTGCAGGAGCTTTTGGTCACCGATGGTTTGAATGGTTGCAACGGCGGCTGCGCATGCGACGGGATGCGCCATAAAAGTATGCCCATGTTGAAAGAATCCACTACCAGACGCGATTGCTTGATAGACTTTGTCATTGGCAACAACGGCACCGATAGGTTGATAACCCGCCCCCAGCCCTTTCGCCATACAGACTAAATCTGGGACGGTTTGCTCTTGTTCAAAAGCAAAAAAACTACCGCTGCGTCCAACGCCACACATAACCTCATCCATGATCAGCAACACATCATAGCGATCGCAAATCTCTCGTATTCGTTTGAAGTAACCTTGAGTGGCAGGTACTGCGCCCGCTGTTGCGCCAACTATCGGCTCTGCAACAAACGCCATGACGTTATCCGCGCCCAGTTCTAAAATCTTAGCTTCAAGCTCATTGGCGGCTCTCAGTGAATAATCGAGTTCTGACTCATCTTCTCTTTGATAACGATAGGCATAACACGGCGCAATATGATGGCTTGGGTGCAAGATGGGTTTGAAAGGTTCGCGCCGCCATTCATTACCACCAACAGCCAACGCACCAAGCGTATTACCGTGGTAGCTTTGTTGACGGGCAATAAACTGCTTTTTCTCAGGTTTGCCACATTCCACAAAATATTGCCTTGCCATCTTTAGCGCAGATTCAACCGCTTCAGAGCCTCCACTGACTAAGTAGACGTGATTGAATTGCGATGGCATTTGCTGGCAAATCAGCTCAGCTAACTGCTCACTTACTTCACTAGTAAAAAAGCCTGTATGAGCAAAAGGCACTTTTTCGATTTGGTCGAGCATGGCTTGTTTAACAGCTTGGTGGCTATGCCCAAGGTTTGAAACAGCAGCACCGCCGCAAGCATCGAGGTATTGGTTGCCTTGATTATCGAACAGGTAAACCCCTTCCCCTCTCGCGATAGTGGGCAATTTGGCGTGGCAATGACGGTGAAACACGTAAGACATGAGCGTCCCTTCTTCGTGACTATTTTCTAAGCATAGTCAGTAAGATGAGACTTATACGCAAGGTAAGAAAAGTACACCATTATGAGCATTTGGAATACCGTAACCCAAATACTCAAAAATCATTATAAATAAGTACGTTATAGAAATAAGGCCAGCTTTTAGCAAGGCTGGCCTATGGGTAACCCAAAGCTTTGTTAGAAAATATAATTACGCGTTCAGCGCTTGTTCTAAATCAGCCAAAATATCATCGACATGTTCAATGCCGACAGACAAACGAATCATCTCTGGAGAAACGCCCGCTTGCTTTTGCTCCGCCTCACTCAACTGTCGGTGTGTAGTTGATGCAGGATGACAAGCAAGCGACTTCGCATCACCAATGTTCACCAGTCGCTTGAATATCTTAAGCGCATCGTAAAAACGTACACCTGCCTCGTAACCATCTTTTAATCCAAACGACAAAATCGCCGACGGCTTACCTTGCATGTACTTCTCTGCCAATGGATAGAACTCAGAATCTGGCAAACCTGCGTAACTTACCCAACTCACTTTATCGTGCTGGCTTAAGTATTTCGCAACTTTGAGTGCATTTTCAGTGTGTCTCTCCATACGCAGCGACAGCGTTTCCAGCCCCTGCATCAACATAAACGCATTCATCGGTGACAAAGCAGAACCAGTATTACGCAAAGGAACGGTGCGAGCACGGCCAATAAACGCTGCCTCTCCAAATGCCTCGGTGTAAACCACACCGTGGTAAGAAGGTTCAGGCTGATTAAATACTGGGAAACGATCTTTGTGCTGTGCCCAAGGAAACTTGCCCGAATCAATGATGATGCCACCTAATGTCGTACCGTGACCACCTACGTACTTAGTCAATGAATGCACCACGATGTCTGCACCAAATTCAATTGGCTTACATAGCACAGGAGTTGCGACCGTATTGTCTACAATCACAGGCACGCCCTGCGCATGAGCCAGCTCAGCAACACGTTCAAGGTCGATGATATTGCCAGCCGGATTACCAATGCTTTCACAGTAAACCGCTTTGGTATTCTCATCGATAAGCTCCGCGAGACTTTCAGGTTTGTCATCCTTGGCAAAACGTACCTCAATACCTTGGTTCGGCAACATATGCGCAAATAAAGTGTAAGTGCCGCCGTATAGCTGAGGAGTAGAAACGATGTTATCGCCGGCTTGCGCGAGCGTGAGAATGGCATAGTTAATTGCCGCACTGCCTGCACTGACAACCAAACCAGCAATACCACCTTCTAGTGCTGCCATACGTTTTTCCAACACGTCATTGGTTGGGTTCATAATTCGGGTGTAAATATTGCCTGGAACTTCGAGGTTAAAGAGATCGGCACCATGCTGAGCATTATCAAACTCATACGCGACCGTCTGGTAAATCGGTGTCGCGACAGATTTGGTTGTTGGGTCAGTTTCGTAGCCAAAATGGATCGAGAGTGTTTCGTCTTTCATGCATCTTCCCTGAACTATTGAGTGAATGGTTATTCTTTTATATTGCCGATTTTTTCAGCAAAGAAAAGCTGTTTGAGTCACATTGAAGGGATTGAACTTTATTCAAGTCAGACGGAGATAAAGAGATAACAGCAAGGCTTTTCCGCATATGAAAATCATTGACTAGACTTATTCAATAATCACAAGGCTAGGATAATATAATGAAAACAATCACATCATCGATGCTCAGTGTCTGCTGTGTACTTTTCACGTTCTTTGCTCAGGCTGAGGAAGCTTTCCCCCTCGCACCTCCCGATCTCTCTAACCCTCAAAAAGCACTCACAAGCTTTGAGACTTTGGTTTCACAAGCGAATCAGCAGCTGACAGAAATCATCGAAGATCCAACCCAAAATACCGAACCAAACCGACAACACATCTATGCACTTTTCGACAAAGCAACTCAAGCCTTCGATCTGTCTAAAGTACCGGAATCTAGCCAAAATCGAGTTGCTATTGAATCGGTCATGTTGATGAAAGAAATTCTCGACCGAGCCCCGCCTTTGGACTTATCACTCATTCCAGATAGCAACACACTGGATCGCTGGCAAATACCAAATACGGGTTTGGAGCTGATCAAACAAGCTGATGGACAGTACCGTTTCTCAGCGCAAACCGTGCATGGGCTTTACAGTGATTACTTGTTGGTAAAGCATCTACCCTCTCATTCAGGCGCGGACTTGGATTACTACCAGTATTATTCGCTAAGCGCAGGACGATTGATTCCACCAACATGGTTTCACCTCGTAGAAACATTACCAAGCGTATTTATGCTTGAATATGGAGATCAAGCGATATGGCAATGGCTCGGGTTGGTTCTTTCTCTTTCTCTAACCATCTCCGTACTTGCTTTGCTCTATAACCATATTCACTCTCCGATTTCGAAAGCCATATGTGCCGTAATCACTTTGAGTGGTTTTCTCTATCTCGCAGACTATCAACTCAACTCAACTTAACTGGCATACTGATGTCGACGCTTAACGTCATCATAGAACTCATTTGTTGGCTATTACTCAGTCAAGTGGCTTATCTATTGATTTACAAAACTTGCCGTTTATTAATGAGTAAGCAGCGCACGAATACTACGCTTCGACAAAGTCTGACCCAAATTATTGGCACTTTATTAGGTTCAATGGCAGCCATTGCTTGTCTTGGTTATGGTTTGAATCGCTTAGGTGTCCCTGTTTATGGCATCGTGACAGGCTTGAGTTTAGGGGGCATGGCAATCGCACTAGCTATCCGTCCAACTATGGAGAACTTAATCGGTGGGGTTATCTTGTTCCTAGACAAATCGTTATCGGTGGGTGATTACTGCCAAATTGGCAGCCAGTCAGGAGTTATTGAACAAATAGGAGTGCGTTCAACACGAATTCGAGCGAAAGACCGAACACAAATCACCATTGCCAATGGAGACCTTATTAAACGAGAGATCATCAACTACAGCCGTCGTGACCGATATCCTTTCAAAGCGACTATCGGGCTGCGCTATGAGACTAGCATGTCTCAATTGCAGAGCATTACAGAGAAAATCACGTCCTTACTCAAAGAGCATCCCGATGTTTTAGATTCTCCTCTTCGAGTTCACTTTAGTGCCTTCAATGCTTACAGCCTGGATATTGAGATACTCGCACACCTGAACACGACAAATAGAGAGACATTCCTCAACTTGCAGCAAGAACTTCTTATATTGATTGATAAGATCATTACCGCAGAAGGCGCTCAATTTGCTTTCCCTTCAAGTACCACATACCTCGCCACAGATACTTTACAGCCAGCAGTCCCCCCCAAGACCGTTCAAGCAGTCCCTCAAACATAAAGATATAAAAAAACCGCCTCGAATGAGGCGGTTTTTTATTGAAGACTAAAAGCTAGTTTTTAGTGCAGCTTTCACTGCTTTATTTAATTTACCTAAAACCAGTTCGAATACCCAACGGATAAAGGAATAAGTAAACTTAATAGCGATCTGTGCACCTTTGCCCGCAAACACCAACATATGGCCAAGTAAGCCTTTTACACGATCTGCAAATTCACTAGAAAGCTCTGAGATTTTTACCATTGAGCGCGCCATCGCATCATAGATAGTTGCAATTGCAGCACCGCCACTTTGTAATGCAAAAACTGTTGCCGCAAAGCCTCCATCAATCAACAGTGTCAGGATTGCCGCTGATATCTTATCTGCCCAATCAGCAGAAGGTTTCGCTTGCAATCGATTCTCGTAATTCAGAACAACACGCTTAAAAGCTGAATTCGCTTTTTGAAGCCCTAGGCTATCCCACGTTGCCGATTGTGTGTAAGAGCTATATTCCGACATAAAATGCGCGCTAGGAAGCAGTCCCTGAGCACGATTTAATATGTATTCTGAACCATCATAAGGCACATGATAAAAAGGCCACACTGGCGCTTTGGTCACTGGGTCTGCACCATTCACACAACGAAAATGGGACGATATACGCGAAGATGAGTTAACAGAAAACGACTTCATTCCCACCCTCGGTGAGCCAAAGGTATACAAATTCACTTTTCCTTTAAACTCAGGAGAAGCCGATATCCAATTTGCAGCCAAAGTGGCAAGTGCGCCGCCTAAACTGTGTCCGACACAATGAATAGTGCCATTGCCCATAACCGGATTATCACGCAGAAAACGAGTTAGGCCTTTTTTCATAGAATAAAAAGTCGTTTGAAATCCAGAGTGAACGATCTCTCCTGTCCCCGTTCCTTTTCCACTACAAGTTAAGTCGGTGATTCCATCAGCTAATCCTGCGGTGCCTCTAAAAGCTAGGACTAAGTCGTTCTTGTGACTCTGACTTTTTCCTTTTCCCAACAAAGCAAATCCAGTTTCAGGACGAAAGAAAAAACCACCAGATGTACCGACTTCTACTTTCGAAAAACTAAAGTGATTATCAACTACAGCAGGCAGTTTCACACGTTCAAGATTATGCTTAACTTCATAAGCAATAATGCTTAGCTCACTAGCCATTAAAGGAGAAATAGCGCTCATTTATTACTCTTCCTTGATCTTGCTTTTTAACACATGGGTATCAGTCGTTTCATCATATTCGTATGTATCAATTTTCTGATTGTTCCAATCACATACAGAATGAACAGGTGTGCGCCTATTACTATCAGAATATATTTCAACCTCATGAATTCGCTTACTGTTTGATAATTCACAATCTACGTTCATTAGCATCCAACGCAGTGATTCCGCACCTTCAGTTGGTACCCATGCGCCCCAGATCTCTTTCTTTTCAGAGTCGCAATCGACACAGATGTTTTGATAGACCTTCAAACTACCTCCAAAGAGATCTCCAGGAGCACTAGAACGAACAACGAGCCGTTCGAAAGAGAACTCTCCTAGTTCATTGGTCTGAACCTCATCTAATAAGGTTTTGCCTTTTTTGTACCCTTCATAATAAAGCTCTCGATGAACCGTTAACCCCGCCTGCGGCACGCCATCAAGCTTGATAACACCACGCACGTCCGGAGACATTTCCACATCGTATTTTTTGAACGGCCAAAACATTGCACTTGCTCCTACCGAAAATAGAGCTAGGGCCAACATAAGAGAGATTCTTTTAGCCATAGTCTTTCTCATCCATTGATTAATTTTTGGATGATATGGAAAAAGAAGACAGAGTGAGAGGAGTTAATAAACGGAAGACAATTTGTGGGAAGCAATTCGAAGTATCATGTAATTAAGAAATATATTTTTATTATTTCTTAAACACTTGTGCCAATTATCTCTCTACATTGATGATTGGACTTGCTGTAAAAGCCAACGTCTAAATCGCGCTGTAGGCTCACTTTTGGTATTAATAATCAGGTAGTATCCTGCGTTGGCATCCACAGGTTCAAATGGCGAGACTAAGCGACCGCTTTTGAGTTCATCTTCCACCAGCGCCATACGTGCCATTGCTATTCCCACTCCAGCTTCGGCAGCAGACATTGCCATATCCGTACGATTAAAGAAGTGCCCTACCTCTGTTTTGAAATCGAACCCCATGCTTGATGCCCAGTACAACCACTCATAGTCACGCGGCGCTTTATCCCATGGCATAGCATCGTGCAATAACGTCGCGTCTCGCCATTGTTCTGGTGACGCTTTAAGAGTTTTTAGCCACCTATGATCCTCAAGGTATTTTGGACTCATGACTGGCAAAAGTTGCTCATCGAGAATCCGCTCTGCGCTTTTATCTCGATAGGGATGAGAACCGTAGTCTATCGCAACGTCATAGTCCTTTAGCTCACTATTCACTAGTGCTCCCTCTGCAAAAATCTGCACTTGGAGATCGGGGTTTTCTAGATGAAAGCTTTCAAGGCGTGGAACTAACCATTTAAATGCAAAAGAAGGCGTCAGTTTGAGGCGAATTTCATTGTGGGGCTTTTCAATTTGCAGCTCTTTAATTGTCTTTCCTAGTTCGGAGAAGTGAAATTGTGAGGATTGAGATAACTGCAATCCTTTAGGCGTCAGTCGAATTCCACGCGAGTGGCGTTCAAACAAAGTAAAACCAAGCTGTTCTTCTAACTGAATGATTTGCTGGCTGATCGCCCCCGTCGTTAGGTGCAATGCCTTTGCAGCACTGGTAAAGCTGCTGTGTTCCGCCACTTGGCTGAATAACCACAATCCGCTAACGACACTGCTTTTCATCTTTGAGCCTATAGTTTTTCTAAACGCTGAATGTAATTTATATCGATTGTTAACAAAAGGTAAAGAAGAGAAACTGCGCAACATCGAAAATGTGTGGAGCGCATCAATGGAAGTCATCGTAATAGGCAGTGGTGTTATCGGCTTAACCTCGGCTTGGTATTTATCTCAGGCAGGCTATCAGGTGACAGTGATCGATCGCCAACCAAGTAGTGCGATGGAAACCAGCTTCGCTAACGCCGGACAAATCTCTTATGGTTACTCTTCACCATGGGCTGCGCCGGGGATTCCACTCAAAGCCATAAAGTGGCTCACTGAAGAGCATGCACCACTTAAAATAAAACCATCTCTCAGCCCGGAGCTTATCCGCTGGGCAACGCAAATGGTGTCGAACTGCACTTTATCCCGCTATCAAATCAACAAAGCCCGAATGCTGTCTATCGCCAATCATAGCCGTGCGTGTCTGGAGCAGTTGCGCCGTGACCATGCGATTGAATACCAAGGGCGTCAGTTAGGCACCTTGCAAGTATTTCGCTCTCAACAGCAGCTCGATGCCATAGAGAAAGACCTTGAGTTGTTAGAGCAAAGCGGTACACGTTTTCAGTTAATGGATATCGAACAGTGCATCAAGCAAGAGCCAGGATTGGCATTAGTAAAAGAAAAATTGGTCGGTGGGTTATATCTACCTGATGACGAAACGGGTGATTGTTTTCAATTCTGCCAACAGTTAACAGAGCTAGCAAAAGGCCGTGGCGTAAGGTTTGAATTCAATACGGAGGTGAGTAATTGGGTTACTGTAGGCAAAAAGATCATGGGTATCCAAACGGACCGTGGTTTGTTTAAAGCAGACCAGTTTGTCCTTGCCTCTGGCAGCTATTCTACAGCGTTACTCAAACAGCTTGAGATCGACATTCCTGTTTATCCCGTCAAAGGATATTCACTGACGGTGCCAATTGAATGTGAGCAATTTGCGCCTCGCTCTACCGTCATGGATGAAACCTATAAGGTCGCAATGACGCGTTTTGATGACCGCATTCGCGTCGCAGGAACCGCAGAGCTTGCTGGCTTTGATCCTTCGTTACCGCAAAAACGCAAAAATACGATTGAAATGGTGATTCGAGATCTGTTTCCGCAAAGCGCCGATTTTACTCAAGCCGAGTTTTGGAGTGGATTTCGCCCTATGACACCCGATGGTACGCCTATTATTGGCACAACACCTTACGAGAATTTATTTACGAACACAGGGCATGGCACGCTCGGTTGGACTATGGCTTGTGGCTCAGCTCAGATACTGACAGACGTCATCATGAACGCCGTTCCCAAAGTGACAAATCACTCAGAATTGAACCTGAGTCGTTACGCCTAAACACCTGCAAACCATTTCAAATAGTGTATTACTCCACAAGTTGAATAGCATTCAGAAGATATGACTTTCATCTCTCGCAGCACATTTTCATGACAATGTGCTGCATATTCAATCAATTCATTGTTATTTCCAATAAAAACCACACAGATACATAACAAGAACCAATTTTTAACAATATTTAACCATTCTGTGCCCACCATCACGCTACAAGGGATTTTTAGTTAAAAAGGTTAACAATTGCATTACAAAAAAGGGTAATGTGTTGTACGAAAAACAACCACAACCATAACAAACAGGGAAAATACTCATGCAGTCATTAGTTGATTTTCTGAATGGAATTATCTGGAGTCCGGCACTGATCTATCTGTGTCTTGGCGCTGGTTTGTTCTACTCGATCATGACGCGCTTTGTGCAGATTCGTCACTTCTTTGAAATGTGGCGCTTGCTACTTAATGGTAAGAGTTCAACCAAGGGGATTTCATCATTTCAGGCTTTGGCCGTTTCACTATCTGGCCGTGTAGGTACAGGTAACATTGCAGGTGTAGCTGCCGCTATCGGCTTCGGTGGCCCAGGTGCAGTATTCTGGATGTGGGTTGTTGCCTTCTTTGGTGCAGCAACGGCATACGCAGAATCAACACTCGCACAGATTTATAAAGAAGAAGACGAAGGCGAATTCCGCGGCGGTCCAGCTTACTACATCGAAAAAGCAATGGGTCAGAAGTGGTACGCATGGATCTTCGCTATCGCAACCATCTTTGCATGTGGTGTTCTACTTCCTGGCGTTCAATCGAACAGCATTGGTAACGCAGTAGAAGCAGCATTTGGCTCAGGTGACATGATTGAAACCGCTATTGGTACCTTCAGTTTCGCTAAAATTTTCACTGGTACGGTTGTCTGTGTCATTCTTGCCTTCATCATTTTTGGTGGCGTAAAACGCATCGCGAACTTCACTCAAATTGTGGTTCCTTTCATGGCGCTGGCTTACATCATCACGGCTTTCGTTATCATCCTACTTAACATCGGTGAGATTCCACGCATCGTTGGCATGATCATTGGTGATGCATTCACGCCGATGGCAGGAATTGGTGCTGCGATTGGTTGGGGTGTAAAACGTGGTGTTTACTCTAACGAAGCAGGTCAAGGTACTGGTCCTCACGCAGCAGCAGCGGCAAGCGTTGATCACCCAGCACAGCAAGGTCTTGTTCAGTCATTCTCAATCTACATCGATACACTGCTAGTGTGTTCAGCAACGGCGTTTATGATTCTTATCACTGGCGCGTACAACGTTCACGGTGCAGTAGAAGGCGCGTTCCTAGTACAGAACCTTCCTGCGGATATCGGTGCGAATGGCCCTGTGTTTACGCAAATGGCGATTGAGAGTGCCCTACCAGGCGTTGGTAAGCCATTCATCGCAATTGCGCTATTCTTCTTCGCCTTCACAACAATTCTGGCATACTACTACATCGCAGAAACCAACATTGCGTACATCCGTCGCACTGTGAAAGTAAACGGTCTGATGTTTATCTTGAAGGTCATTCTTATCTCAGCGGTATTCTACGGTACTGTGAAAACCGCCAACCTTGCATGGGCAATGGGTGATGTGGGCGTAGGCCTAATGGCATGGCTGAACATTGTCGGTATTCTGATCATCTTCTTCATGTCGAAGCCTGCACTAAAAGCGCTGGCTGACTACGAAGAGCAACAGAAACGCGGTGTGACTGAGTTTACGTTCAACCCAGTAGCACTTGGTATTAAAGGCGCGACTTACTGGGAAGAGAAGTACAAGCGCAAAACAGGTAAAGCACCAACCGCAGACAACGATACAACAGAAACGGTAGAGCAACCATCTACCTAATGCTTCACTTAGCATCCTCCCCCAATGGGTTGGCAGGTATATAAGAAAAAGCAGTGGTCCGAACAACGGACATTAAAAAAGGGTTAGCCAGTGGCTAACCCTTTTCTTTTGCATTCAATTCGGAGCGATTATGCAGCGATTTCTTGCGTAGCAACTTGTGGCTTTTGCTTTTCACCAACAGGAAGTACGGTACGGCCGTATTCGTTGTTTAGTACTTGAGCCATTGCAAAGTAGATTGCGCTCGCGCCACAGAAGATACCTTCGAAGCCAGCGATAGTACCGATCAGCTCGCTACCAGTGAAGTCACGTGCCGCTAGTAGGAAGAACAGGATAGTAAGAGAACCGAATACTACTTGCTTCGCTACTGGGTAGCATAGAGAGCCAATGAACATGAAACCAGTGAAGATACCCCATAGTAGTAGGTACCAACCCATGAAGTGTGCAGGGCTTGCTGGAAGACCCATGTAAGGCATTACGATTAGACCAACCAGTGTCAGCCAGAATAGACCGTAAGAAGTAAATGCAGTCGTACCGAACGTGTCACCACGCTTGAAGCACATCATGCCAACAAGTACTTGGCTTAGACCACCGTAAAAGATGCCCATAGCCAGAATCATAGAATCCATTGGGAAGAAACCTGCGTTGTGAATGTTTAGCAGGATGGTAGTCATACCAAAACCCATTAGACCTAGTGGCGCTGGGTTAGCCAGTTTTGTAGACATGTACATTACCTTTTCAAAAATGTTGATAAAAATTGCGCGCGAATTTTAATGGACTCAAAAACAAAAGAGAAAAGACGTTATTGAAAACTTAGATTGCACAAACAAGCAACCAAACGAATAAAAAAAGACCCTGCTAAAAAGCAGAGTCTTTATAGATAGTTAGACTATTTATTGTTCAATTACTGGCAAGAGATCTCATCCCAGAACCAATTGCTCTGTGTCGGTGATTCCCATACACCCGGCCCATTTTTCGCGATAAAGCATTTGCCTTGATAAGTCACTTTGTCGCCATTAGCCACTTGAGTCACACCTGGTTCCCATGCAATAAAGTCACCCGATACTGGTGGTTCAGTAACCAGAGGCTCTGTCACTGGCGGCTCGGTGACAGGTGGTTCTGTTACAGGAGGCTCCGTCGTTGGCGGTTCAGTCGCTGGTGGCTCTGTTGGCGTACCTGAGACCAATTTCCAAGGGTCACCTTTAGTAGGCTCATTGCCTTGTGACCACCACTTCGCTTCATATACAGCCCCCTTGTAAGAGACTTGGTCGCCCGTGTTATAAACCTTGCCTGCATCCCATGCAGCTACACCGCCTACAGGAGGGTCAACCGGATCGACTGGGTCTAATTTATCGACAACGCGAACTTCAGGCCAACCTGCATGAGATTGGTAGAAGTTAGTAACACACTTCTCGTAATCACCAGCAACCAGCGCGGAATACGCGGTTTGGAAGCCAACCAACTCACATTCAAATGAGTGACCGCCTGGGCGATCTGAGTAGTACTTCCAGTTGCCGTCCCAGTTGGTGTAAAGCACGTCAGTGGCACCGTTAAGGTTTAAGCTACCGTAAGGCGTTTGTTGCCAACAGGTATTAGTCTCATCAGCTTCGATAGGAATCTGATAGTGCGCCGCTAGACCTTCCCAGTAGCGAATGCGGTTAACTGGCTGACCTTTGTCTTTGTTTTGCTCACCACATTCAATACCGCCGTTGATGACGTTGATGGTGGTACCAAAGCCGTAGCCAATGCCCGCATCAATTTCACGTTGCGATGGCACCCAAGTACGATCAATCACGTGCAGCATTGCAGGTTTTGGCGCTTGAGGCGTTAAGAAGAACCAAATCGCAGAAGCCAAGTTCAACCATGAGTCAGCGACTAGGCCCGGATTTTTCAGCAATACCGATGCATCACCATCGAACATCACTTCAGAGAACGCGCCGTAGTTAAAATGGTAAGAAAGCTGTTTTGCACCACGACCAAAATACCCTTGACCTGGTTCACAAGGCCAACGCTTATTTTGCCAATCATTCTGACCACAACCTGTGGTGTAACCTTCTTGACCTTCAGACCATCCCATTTCACGCACGTGAACCAATGCTTGTTGCCACTCTTCCAGTGCAAGTGGGTTGTCCGATACGTTATCAACCGCAATGTGACCACCGGTTTCCTGAGCAAAGTGCGCAAATGCTGTCACGATGGATTTCTTACAAATCGCGTCTGAATCACGCCCGTCTGTGTACTCACCACAGAATGCAGGGAACTTACCGATCGCACGCAAGAAACGTGTGTACGTATACTCGGGTGCCGCCATCTGAGTAAGGAAGTTCCATTCACTTTCAGGGAAGACACGTTCAACTCGCTTAACGTTTTCCGGATTGCTTGCTGCTCCTGGAACAATCGCTTCAACGACCGTATTTGGACGAGTCTCTAGCGCTTGTGACCAAATAGCATACATAGGGTCAGAAGTCTTACTTTGCTCCATAGCTTGGATGTCGCCACGAGCAATCACGTAACCATTTGGATTTTGTGGATCAGGTTGGATATTCATGCTGGCATGAGCTTGTGCAGCGAGTACACAACCCAATGCGAGAGGCAGATGTTTGAGTGCAAACATGTCTAATCTCCGTATTTAACAATACAATATACAAGGAATAACTAGACACATAGTGGATCATGTAGAAAAAACGCCGAGTGAAGTGAATTAATTCTGCGACGCAAATTTCATAAATAAATACTGTTACACAGCGGGTATCACAAAAACTGTTACCTCGACTCAAAAGAAAACGGGGGACAATCCCCCACTCTCATTTATTGCTATTGCTCTGCTGTTGCTTGCTCTAACGTCGGTGAAGATTGCTGCTTGGAGAGCACCAAGTAAATAGCAAACTGCGCGACTATTGCCACCAGCACAATTACAGGAGAAGCCATGACTCCGGCGACGAGGAAGCTTGTCAGGGCGATAGCACCATTAAGCACCGCATAAGGCAACTGGGTTCTAAAGTGCTCATACTGCTCACAACCCGCTCCTGTAGAGGACAAGATGGTGGTTTCAGAAATTGGCGAACAGTGATCACCAAATAAGCCACCAGATAGCACCGCACCTATACACACCAGCAATGGCGCATCAATCGCGACTGCGGTTGGAATGACCAATGGCATCATGATGGCAAAAGTGCCCCATGACGACCCTGTAGCAAAAGAGATAATACCCGCCAATAGAAAAGCCACGGCAGGCAATAACCAGTAAGGGAAGCCAGCTTGTGCTTGCTCTGCAATGTAAGCCGCAGCGCCAAGCTCTTTACCAACAGAGCTCAGTGACCAAGCCAGCACCAAGATCACCGCAACGGACATCATGTTTGACATCCCTTTTAGGTAAACCTGAATGCCATCAGAGAGCTTTCTCACGCCATAAAACGCCATCAAACTAATTAGGGTAATTGCAGCAAAGAAATACGCCGACGACAGTGCCGCGCGGAAGGTCGAGCCTGCGACTTTCTGAAATGGAAAACCATGAGGAACCAATATTGAACAAAGCACCACAAGCATGACGAGAAGCGGTGCCCAAACAAAACTCGTTTTTGCATTTTTATGCTCAAACACATTCAGTGAATCTTGCACTTTTCCAAAATCAGAACCCTGCTCTGCAAGCTGCTCAGCTTTCGCCATTGGTCCAAAATCCAGTTTGAAGAAAGAGACAATCGGCACAATCGCGATCGCTAAAAAGGCATAAAACTGGTAAGGAATCGCGCCAATAAAGGCATCCCAATCACTTATACCCACATCCAACGCAGCAAACTCTTTTTGAATCAGGCTCATGATGTAAACGCCCCAACCAATGAAAGGGATCAGGATAGCCACAGGGGATGAAGTGGAATCAATAATAAACGCAAGCTTCTGGCGAGAGACTTTCAGCTTATCAAAAAGAGGACGAAAGACAGGGCCAACAATTAACGGTGTACCAAGGTCTGAAAAGAAAATAACAACGCCGCCAAACCAAGCAGAAAGCTGCGCTTGGCATTTACTTGCAACCCACTGAGTGACCTTTTTAGCGAACGCCACGCCACCGCCAGATTTTTCCATCAAAGCCACAAAGCCACCAATAAAGACTAAGAGCAAAATGACGCCCGCATTGTAACTGTCAGTCAGTTGCGGCAACAGGTAACTTTTCATCAGTGCGCTAAACGAATCGAGCGGACCTTTGTCAACGAATGTGCCTTCTAACATAGCCACACCGCTAACAACGCCAGCAAAAAGACCGACAACAACGTTTCTTGTAGTTAGCGCGAGGACTAACGTAATAATGATGGGGATGAGGGAGGTAACTTCTGCCTGTTCCATAGCAATACCAACTTTAATATTTAAACACTAAAAATGAATATACATTCAACAATCTCGCATGTATATATTTTCTAATAAAAAAGTTGAGACCTGCGTTCACACTTTTCAGGCATAAAAAAACCAGCCCGAAGGCTGGTTTTCAATTTGGTATATCTAACGGGAAATTATTCCCATTCGATTGTCGCTGGTGGCTTACCAGAAATGTCGTAAACCACGCGAGAAATACCGTCAACTTCGTTGATGATACGGTTAGAAACCTTACCTAGGAAGTCGTATGGTAGGTGTGCCCAATGCGCAGTCATAAAGTCGATAGTTTCTACCGCTCGTAGAGAGACAACCCAATCGTACTTACGACCATCGCCCATTACACCTACAGAGCGAACTGGTAGGAATACCGTGAACGCTTGAGATACTTTGTTGTATAGGTCTGCAGCGTGCAGTTCTTCAATGAAGATAGCGTCTGCACGACGTAGCAAGTCACAGTACTCTTTCTTGATTTCACCAAGAACACGAACACCTAGACCAGGACCCGGGAATGGGTGGCGGTAAAGCATGTTGTACGGAAGACCAAGCTCTAGACCGATCTTACGAACTTCATCTTTGAACAGCTCACGTAGTGGCTCAACAAGACCCATTTCCATATCATCTGGAAGACCGCCCACGTTGTGGTGTGATTTGATCACGTGCGCTTTACCAGTCTTAGATGCAGCAGATTCGATAACGTCTGGGTAAATCGTACCTTGAGCTAGCCATTTCGCGTTTTTCAGCTTCTTAGACTCTTCATCAAATACGTCTACGAATACGTGACCGATTGTCTTACGCTTCTCTTCTGGATCCGACTTGCCTTCAAGTGCTTTTAGGAAGCGATCTTCAGCATCAACTTTAATGATGTTTAGGCCGAACTTGTCGCCAAACATATCCATTACTTGCTGACCTTCGTTTAGACGAAGAAGACCGTTATCTACGAACACACACGTTAGCTTGTCGCCGATTGCACGGTGAACTAGCATCGCAACTACCGATGAATCAACACCACCAGATAGACCTAGGATAACTTCGTCGTCACCCACTTGCTCTTTAATACGAGCAACTGCGTCTTCGATGATAGATTCAGAAGTCCATAGACGCTCACAGCCACATACGCCAAGAACGAAGTTCTCTAGCATTTGTAGGCCGCCTTTCGTGTGCGTTACTTCTGGGTGGAACTGAACGCCGTAGTATTTCTTCTCTTCGTTCGCCATCGCAGCGTACGGACATGTGTCTGTCTCACCGACTTTCACGAAGTCAGCAGGAATTTCTACTACTTTGTCACCGTGGCTCATCCACACGTCTTGAGTTAGCTCAAGATCTTTAAATAGCGCAGATTCACCAGAAACTTTAACTTGTGCGTAGCCGAATTCACGTTCTGTAGAACCCGCTACTTTACCACCTAGCTGCTCAGCCATAGTTTGCATGCCGTAACATACACCTAGTACTGGCACACCAGAGTCAAATACGTATTGAGGAGCGCGTGGAGAGTTATCTTCCGTTACGCTTTCTGGACCACCAGATAGGATGATACCGTCTGGATTGAATTCACGAATATCCGCTTCTTCAACGTCCCAGCTCCACAGTTCACAGTAAACACCGATTTCACGTACACGGCGCGCTACTAGCTGAGTGTACTGAGAACCGAAGTCCAAGATCAGAATACGTTGGTCATGAATATTTTTAGTCATTTTGAGCAGTCTTATAAGCTAGGTTATTAAAACGGAGGCGAGTGTACTCGCCTCTTATTAATGCTTCAAGGAAAAAAGCAAACGTTTACGTCGAGTGTATAGGTTTTATTTTTACAACAGTAAAAATTAACCGCGACGGTAGTTTGGAGCTTCCTTAGTGATTTGAACGTCGTGTACGTGTGATTCAGCCATGCCCGCACCTGAGATACGAACAAATTCAGCTTTAGTACGCATATCTTCAATCGTTGCAGAGCCAGTAAGACCCATGCTTGAACGTAGACCACCCATTTGTTGGTGTACGATTTCTTTTAGACGACCTTTGTATGCGATACGACCTTCGATACCTTCTGGTACTAGCTTGTCTGCTGCATTATCAGACTGGAAGTAACGGTCAGATGAACCTTGAGACATCGCACCAAGAGAGCCCATGCCACGGTAAGACTTGTAAGAACGACCGTTGTAAAGGATCACTTCACCCGGTGCTTCTTCTGTACCTGCGAACATTGAACCAACCATCACACAAGATGCGCCAGCCACGATTGCTTTACAGATGTCACCAGAGAAACGGATACCGCCGTCAGCGATAACTGGAATGCCGAATGAGTTCGCCACTTCTGCTGCGTCTGCGATTGCTGTTACTTGAGGAACACCAACACCCGTTACGATACGAGTTGTACAGATTGAACCAGGGCCGATACCCACTTTCACTGCGCTAACACCCGCTTCGATAAGTGCTTTAGCACCAGCACCCGTCGCAACGTTACCGCCGATGATGTCTAGATCTGGGTAAGCAGCGCGAGTTTCGCGGATACGGTTTAGTACACCTTCAGAGTGACCGTGTGAAGAGTCGATAAGTAGAACGTCAACGCCTGCTTCAACTAGAGCAGCAACACGCTCTTCGTTACCAGCGCCAGCACCAACGGCTGCGCCAACACGTAGACGACCGCGCTCATCTTTACATGCGTTTGGTTTACGTTCTGCTTTGTGGAAGTCTTTCGCAGTGATCATACCGGTTAGTTGGAACTCATCGTTCACAACCAATACTTTCTCAACGCGTGCTTCGTGCATCTTCTCTTGCACTTCTTCACGTGTTGCACCTTCTTTTACTGCTGCAAGGTTTTCTTTTGCTGTCATTACTGAAGACACTTTCTTAGAAAGGTCAGTAACAAAGCGCACATCACGACCAGTGATAATGCCTACAAGCTCGTTGTTCTCTGTGATTACAGGGAAACCAGCGAAGCCGTGTTTTTCAGTCAGTGCAACCACGTCAGCGATAGTCGCTTCAGGGCTAACAGTTACTGGATCAGAAACGACACCAGCTTCAAACTTCTTAACTTTACGAACTTCAGCAGCTTGCTGCTCAATAGACATGTTTTTGTGGATAAAGCCAATGCCACCCTCTTGCGCTAGCGCGATAGCTAGACGAGCTTCAGTAACAGTGTCCATAGACGCTGAAATCATTGGGATGTTTAGGGTGATGTTCTTAGTCAACTGAGTGCGAAGATCAGCTGTGTTTGGGAGAACGGTGGAGTGAGCTGGCACGAGTAGTACGTCATCGAATGTCAGCGCTTCTTTGGCAATTCTTAGCATTTGCAATATCTCACAATTAGAGGAGTAAAAAGACAATCCAATCTCATCGTTTCGCATAATGAGGGTAACCAGTTTTAGGTTGTTGGCTACATTTGGATTAGATATTGCGGAGGGATTATACGGTTAACGCAATCGCTTGACCACAAATTTTTTAATTTTTTTCTTGCAATTACCCCCTTGATATGTATTATATTGCCGCTAATTTCCATACTCACGTCTACGGAATTAGCTGTGCTCTCCCAGACCAATCAAAACATCTTCACTGTTTCTCGTCTCAATGCCGAAGTGCGTCTGCTGCTCGAAAACGAAATGGGGATCGTCTGGCTTGTCGGAGAGATATCCAACTTTTCAGCTCCCGTCTCTGGTCACTGGTACCTCACTCTTAAAGATTCTCGCGCTCAAGTTAAATGTGCCATGTTCCGTGGTAACAATCGTCGCGTCACTTTCAAACCTGCTAACGGCAATCAAGTATTAGTTAAAGCCCGTCTGTCTCTGTACGAGCCACGTGGTGACTATCAATTGATCATCGAAAGCATGCAGCCTGAAGGTGATGGTCGTCTACAACAAGAGTTCGAAGCACTTAAGATGAAACTGGCAGCAGAAGGTTTGTTTGCTCAAACCAACAAGCAGCCTTTACCTGAGCACCCAAAACGCGTTGGTGTGATCACCTCAAAAACCGGTGCAGCACTGTACGACATCTTAGACGTATTGAAACGTCGTGATCCTTCCCTACCCGTGGTGGTTTACCCAACCATGGTGCAAGGTGAAGAAGCGGCCATTCAAATTGCGCAGGCAATCGGCCGTGCAAACAGTCGTGACGAATGTGATGTATTGATTGTTGGTCGTGGTGGCGGTTCGTTAGAAGACCTTTGGTGCTTTAACAACGAAATTCTTGCTCGCACTATTGCTGCAAGCCAAATTCCGATCATCAGTGCAGTTGGTCATGAGGTTGATGTAACAATTGCCGACTTTGTAGCGGACATGCGAGCGCCGACTCCATCAGCGGCGGCTGAACTGGTAAGCCGCGATAACAGCCACAAAGATCAAGCTTTGGTGACTCGCCAACATAAGCTAGCCAGTGCAATGCGTTACTACCTAGCGCAGCAAAAACAGCAATCGGCTCAACTGATGCACCGTTTAGATCGCCAGCATCCAAGCTATCAATTGCAGCGCCAGACGCAACAACTTGATGAGTTGGAGATGCGCCTACAACGCGCAATGCAACGATTCATCACAACGTGCCAACAAGCTGTTGAGCGTAAGCATCATCGCCTACAACTGAACTCACCAGTAAAACGCTTGGCTGAGCAGAAGTCGAAGCTTGATCGAGTCGAGCAAAAATTGCTGGATGCGATGGACCGTAAGCTGCTGACCATGCGCCATCAGCTGGCAATAGCGGCGGAGAAGCTAGATACGGTAAGCCCACTGGCAACACTAAAACGTGGCTACTCGATCACTCAAACTGAGCAAGGTCAGGTTGTTACCCAGGCGAAAGATGTAAAAACGGGCGACGTTTTAGTCACCCGCTTATCTGATGGTGAGCTTCGCTCAACCGTTAATTAACTGACTTTTTGAAACTCAAATCGAACACGTGATTTCGATTTGAGTTCATTACAACTATTGCAGAAATAGTTCGCCGCACCACAAGCTTGTAGCTTTTCTAGTTCAGCGTCGCAATCTGGACAAAATCCCACTTTCTTATAATCCGACTCACATTGATTACAGTGGTATTGACCTGTCCACTCCAGCTCAATATCGCATGTTGGGCAAATATTCGGTTGCATGGTTACCCCTAAAAACTTCTATTTACTGACTCACAGTCTAATCATACGGCAATCTTGTGCTTTGATCTTAATCACGCACGTTTAGCACGCTTGTTTTGATACATCGCCACATCCGCTTTTTGAATAAGCTCTTGTAATACTGCGCGCTCGCTCATGGTACTCCAAGCCGCACCGATACTGGCTTTTACTTTGTATTCCTCTAACTGGCATACTTGGTTAAGCTCTTGAACTAGACGGGTTGTAAAGTTTTGGTATGTATCTAAATCATGAAAGCAGCTGAAACCCACAAACTCATCGCCACCATAACGCCCTATCACTGAACATGAACGAAACGCTTGCTTTAAATGCTCAGCCACCAGCACCAAAACTTGGTCTCCGGTCTCATGCCCAAAGCGATCGTTGATGTACTTAAACTCATCGATATCAACGAAAAAGCACCCCACTACTGCGCTGCGTGCACATTTGTGGTTGATCTTGCGATCGACTTCGGTCAAAAGCGCACGACGGTTAAAGCAGTGCGTCAGTGGATCGCGACTGGCGTGAAAATGAAGTTGTTCTTCTAGGCGATACTTCTCTAAGGCTACCGCATATAAAGCGGCTAGCATTTCGAGCACTTCGAGTTCATAAGGATGAGGTTCAGAAGGTGTATTGCTGTAAATGGCAAATGTCCCAAGCACATGACCATCCGAAGCAATAATAGGCACAGACCAGCATGCTCGGAGCTGAGCTTGTTGAGTCAACTCAAGAAAGGCGGCCCAGTTAGCGTGATGATCAATATCACTAACAACCACGGTTTGCTTTAAGAATGCAGCAGCGCCACATGAGCCGATATCAGGTCCAATAGGGACGCCTTCAATCGCTTGATTGTAGAAATCAGGTAAGTGTGGGGCAAACTCCAAATGCAGTGTGTTGGTATCGGGGTGCAATCGTAAAATGGAAGCTTGCCTCTTCCCAAATAGGTGTTCACTTAACTTGATAACCTCATGGTTGAGGCTATCACGTTCCATTCCCAGAGCAAGCTTACCTAAAAGACGATTGACTGCTCGGTGAGCATCTAACAGTCTATCTTTGTCCATTGTGGCGTATTCATATCGTTATTATGTTAATTAGCCTGAAATATAATAAATCTATTAATATGACACAGGTAACTAACTCACATTATGCGCACGCGACACTATAAAAGATCGAATGCTGATCTTCGGATATTTCCCTTTTGATCAGCGATCACCCCTTAAAAGAATATTTATATAACCACATACCGAAAGCATAAGTTACATATTCTGTATCTCAATTTTAATTAGAACTAAAAACTGCACTTTCGAACAAGAAACCACGCAAACAGGATTTAATAAAAAGATCAGATTCCAAATTTAGCGTCTTACATCGGTGTGCATTTCGATAGTTTGTGAGTCTATTTCTACTAGTGTGACATGGATAGAACCGAAGTCACTCAAATGGCTCGCATGCGTTCCCCCACAAGGGATGACAGCGATTTCACCTTCACCTAAATCACATTGCCAATAACGTGAATCCGTAAGGTGTTCCCCATGGCAATCGACAGTGATCGCAACGTCTCTTTTTAGCCAATCCCCCAACAGAACATTCACCTGTTGTTCGATGCTTTTTAGGTCAGACAGCATATCTGCACTGTTTAACCCTCTTTTGCGGAGTGTTTTACCTAAACGGTAGGTATCCAGACATTTATCTGGGGTAACAAAACTGGTTTCTTGCGCATAGCTGTTGAAATCGTAGTTACCATGCGGGTCTTTGCGGTCGGCATCTTTACGCCAATAGTTCTGCGCCAGCACCTTATTGAGTGCAAGGTATGCGATGTGCCCTGCGCTATGACCGCGACTTAGAGACAGTTGGTATTCTTTATCCACTTCCAGCAACGCAATATCACCAGTATCAAACGTATCGGTGAATGGCAAGACATGCACGACAACAAACGCCCACCCTTCCGTATCACGTTTTACCGGAATAGCTTGGCCAACATATAACTCTCCGCTTGCTAGTTCTACAGCACCCACTTGGCAGTCAACCACATCAAAGCTCTTACCATTCACCGTCAACGTGCCTTTATCTGCTGGGTGATCAGGCCAAATATGGCTAACGGGATGAAAAGGCGTGACATCAGTAACAACGTGGGTAGCTTCTGATGTAGATTGAACAAATTGTACGTGCGCCTCTAACTGCCAAGTTTGATGACAGAAACGCGTCTTGGTTGCTGTGATTGTCATGTGTTAATTACTTCTTATGAAAGCTTCGAATAAAAAAATACCCAAGTCGAAACTTGGGTATTCATAAAATCTTAGGCGATTACTTGTTGCGGTTCTTCACTGCAGACATCATACGTTTGCGCTTACGCTCTTGAGAAAGAGTCAGCTTGCCACCACGGTTTTCGTACGGGTTATCGCTGTTCTGGAAGTTAATACGGATTGGTGTACCCATGATTTCCAGAGACTTACGGAAGTAGTTCATCAAGTAACGTTTGTACGAATCAGGTAGATCGCGAACCATGTTACCGTGAACAACCACGATTGGCGGGTTGTAACCACCCGCGTGTGCGTATTTAAGCTTAATACGACGGCCACGAACCATAGGCGGTTGGTGATCGTCTGTTGCCATCTTCATGATACGAGTAAGAACAGATGTACCTACACGTGTCGTTGCCGACTTGTACGCTTCTTGAATCGATTCGAACAAGTGACCAACGCCTGTACCGTGAAGCGCAGAGATAAAGTGAATACGTGCAAAATCAACGAAACCTAAACGGCGGTCGAGTTCTTTCTTCACGTTCTCTTTTACATCGTTATCCAGACCATCCCACTTGTTTACCGCTAGTACGATTGAGCGACCAGCGTTCAGTGCGAAGCCAAGTAGGCTTAAATCTTGGTCAGAAATGTTTTCACGTGCGTCGATAACCAATAGAACCACGTTTGCGTCTTCTACGGCTTTCAGCGTTTTAACAACAGAGAATTTCTCTACTGTTTCATTGATACGACCACGACGACGTACACCTGCAGTATCGATCAATACGTACTCGCGACCATCACGTTCCATTGGAATGTAGATTGAGTCACGCGTAGTGCCTGGCATGTCGTATACCACAACGCGTTCTTCACCAAGGATACGGTTAGTCAGTGTTGATTTACCAACGTTTGGACGACCGATAATAGCCAGTTTGATTGGCTGGTCTTGCAAACGCTTGAACTCGGCTTCTGCGTCTTCTTCGGTGTAATCTTCAACCGCTAGCTCTTCATCTTCGAATTCAGTCAGATCTTCAATCTCACCTTCTTCAGATTCACTTGCCAGTAGATCATCAAAGAATGGCGCTAGAGCGCGCTCAAGTAGCGCAGTTACACCACGACCGTGTGCTGCTGCGATCTGGTACATGTCGTCAACACCAAGTTGCCAGAAATCGGCACAAGCGGCGTCAGCATCAATACCATCAATCTTGTTTACCACCAGCATTGCTGGCTTTTCGATTTTGCGCAGGTGCGCTGCAATCGCTTCATCCGATGGCGTTAATCCAGCACGGCCATCAACAAGGAATAGCACAACATCAGCTTCATCAATCGCTGCTAACGATTGCTGTGCCATTTTTGTTTCTACGCCTTCTTCTGTGCCATCAATACCACCGGTATCAATAACGATAAATTCGTGTTCTTCACCAAGACGAGCTTGGCCATATTTACGGTCTCGCGTTAGGCCAGGGAAGTCCGCAACCAACGCGTCACGTGTGCGTGTCAATCGGTTAAATAGTGTAGATTTACCTACGTTCGGACGCCCTACTAGAGCAACAACAGGTACCATAACAACCTCTACAATAATCTTTCTTCTGTAGTTATAGGTAACGACTTGCTCGATGCCAAATCAAACCAGCTTTTTACCTATAACCACGTCAGGAATAACGGTTAATAAATAATAATTTCAAACAACAAAACGGCTCCTAACTGTTACCAGCCAGGAGCCGAATGTGAATTATATCACGATATTATTCGTTAATGGTTAGTTTCTTTACATCGCCATTGCGAGTAGTAATCACGTAACCATCAGACAACAACGTCGGACCAACAGCAAAACCACTGTCATCTACATATTGTTGTGCAACGAATTCGCCCGTTGAGCGATCGATCCAGTGTAGGTAACCCAATGTATCACCTACCACTAGGTAGTTATCGACGATAACTGGTGCTGTAAGCTGACGGTATTCAAGCTTACTGTTTTCCCACAACTCTGTACCGCTACGAGCATCGACAGCCACGACATGATCTTTCTCGGTGATCACGAAGATACGGCTGCCATCTGTCGCGATATCGTTCGCAGACGAGTAGTTACGCTTCCAGATTGGGTTTGCACTACGCAAATCGATAGCGATAAGCTGACCGTTGTAACCCACGGTGAAAAGAGTGCCGCCCAGTACAATCGGTGAAGAGTCTACGTCGACAAGGCGATCAATTTCGGTTGCACCTTTTGGTGTACCTACTGGTTGTTGCCAAATCAATTGACCACGTTCAACAATCGCTGCCGCTAGTCGGCCATTTGCCGTACCCCAGAAAACACCACCACCAATCGCTGTCGGAGTACTATCACCGCGCAACGTTAGGTTTGGAACTTCTGTGCTCAATGCCCAGCGCTGTTCACCTGATGCTTCGTCTAGTGCAATCAACATACCGCGACTGGTGTTCACGATGATCATGCCTGAGTCAGCAACTGGTCTCGCTAACACTTCGCCACCGACTTCAATACGCCAGTTGATTTCACCTGTTTCTTGGTCAAGTGCAATCACTTCGCCATTTTCAGAGCCGATGTACAGGTTACCGTAAGCGGCAGTAATACCACCAGAAAGACGTGCAATCACATCTTCTTCTAGATCGGTTTGCCACTTTTGCTTGCCATCTTCTGGATCCAGCGCTTTCACTAGACCATCACGGCTTGCAACGAACAAGGTATCATTTGCTACAACAGGCGACAGTTTTGAGAAGTAATGACCAACACCATCACCAATCGATGCTGTCCATTTCGCACTTGGCGTAAACTCACTGTCTACCTGAGGTAGTGGAGCCATAACGATAGTATCTTCTTCGCTAGCACAACCAGCTAGAATTCCCACCGTCAATGCCCCTAATAAGGCTTTCTTAAAGACTCTTTTCATCCAATGCGGTCCTTATTTCGCCAGGTCGTCCAATTTCATTTGTAGCGTTGGGCTAGCATCTGCAGCTTGCTGAGCTTCAGTGTACGCCGCGTATGCTGCTTCTTTGTCACCTTGACGAAGAGCGATATCACCACGCTGTTCAGCAATACGACCAGTCCATGCTGCATCTGTCACTTTATCTAGTTCTGCGTTTGCTGCGTCAAAGTTGCCCATTTCAGCTTCAATGCGCGCAATACGGTAGCTAATAAGTGGAGATAGCGCGGCATCTTTGGTGTTGCTTTGAGCCCACTTCAGTTGCTCAAGTGCTGCTGAAAGATCTTTCGCATCCACTTGTACTTTTGCTAGCTGAAGTGCTGCAAGTACTGAGTACTCTTTAACTTCGTTTGAGTCGATGAACGCTTGAATGTCCGCTTGTGCGTCTGCACCTTTGGTTTGCAGAGCGTTCATTACTGTAGTGTAGCTTTGAGAAGCTGCTTCACTCGCCTGAATCACAGAATCCTGGTAGTAACGCCAGCCAAATAGACCACCTAAACCAACAACCGCACCGATGATGACGGCTTTACCGTTTTCCTTCCACCAGTCTTTAATGGCTTCAACTTGTTGTTCTTCAGTATCGTAAAGTTCCACTTCCTGTCCTCTTAAAACATGTAAATGGCAGCGAGGCTGCCATTGTCCCTATTTCGTCGAAAGGCTCCTATCTTGGGAGCCTTGGTATTACGAATTAGGATTTAATCTTTAGCTTATTAAAAGACTTAAATCAGTGCTGCGATCTTCTCAGCAACTTCTGCTTGGTTGTAAGTCTCTTGCTCACCACCGACCAAGTCTTTTAGTACTACGGTATTTTCTGCAACTTCATTTTCGCCCAGAACCAATGCTACTACAGCACCAACTTTATCTGCGCGCTTAAACTGTTTCTTGAAGTTACCGCCACCAAAGTGACTCATAACACGAACGCCTGGAATAGCTTCACGAAGCTGTTCTGCTAGCTTCATACCAACCATCATTGTGCCTTCGCCTGCTGTCACAACGTAAACATCTACACTGCGACGAACGTCTGTTAGCTCTAGTGTTTCTAGCATCAGAACAAGACGCTCTAGACCCATAGCAAAGCCAACTGCTGGTGTTGCACTACCACCCAATTGTTCTACAAGACCGTCGTAACGACCACCGCCACATACTGTGCCTTGAGCACCTAGGCTCTCAGTGATCCACTCAAATACCGTGCGGTTGTAGTAATCCAGACCACGAACTAGACGCTCGTTAACTGTGTATTCGATACCTGCAGCGTCTAAAAGTTCACATAGACCTGCGAAGTGTGCTTTAGATTCTTCACCTAAGTACTCAGAAAGACGAGGTGCATCACCTAAAATAGCCTGAACGTCAGGGTTCTTCGTATCCAGAACTCGCAGTGGGTTCGTGTGCATGCGACGCTTACAATCTTCGTCTAGCACATCAATATGTTGCTCAAGGAATGCAACCAGTGCCGTGCGGTAGTCTGCGCGATCTTCTTGAGAACCGATAGAGTTAAGCTCAAGACGAACATGTTCATTGATACCCAGCTCACGCCATAGACGTGCTGTCATCATGATAAGCTCAGCATCAACATCTGGACCATTTAGACCGAACACCTCAACACCACACTGGTGGAATTGACGGTAACGACCTTTCTGCGGACGCTCGTGGCGGAACATAGGCCCCATGTACCATAGACGTTGTTCGTCGCGGTTAATCAGGCTATTTTGAATACATGCACGTACACAACCCGCCGTACCTTCAGGGCGAAGTGTTAGGCTGTCTCCGTTACGATCATCAAAGGTGTACATTTCTTTTGAAACAACGTCTGTCTCTTCACCAACCGCGCGGCTGAATAGGTTTGTTTCTTCAACGATTGGCATGCGCACTTCGTTGTAGCCGTATGCGCTCACAGTACTTTTTACTGCGTTTTCAAGTTTCTGCCACAGCGGAGACTGAGTTGGAAGGCAGTCGTTCATGCCTCGGATTGCTTGGATTTTCTTTGCCACAATTATTACCGTCGCTTAGTAACCCGAGCACACTTAGCGTGCTCAAGCTATGAGATTAATCTTCTTGTTTGATATCGATGCGGTTAGCTTGGTCTAATACAGACGCTTTCGCACGGATTTTCGCTTCTAGCTGGTTCACTAGGTCATCGTTGTCGAAACGCTCTTTCTGACGTTTGCCGTCTTCGTAGAATGCGCTCTTCTTATTGCTGCCTGCTAGACCTAGGTGTGAAACCTCAGCTTCACCAGGACCGTTTACGACACAGCCGATGATAGACACATCCATAGGTGTGATGATGTCTTCTAGGCGCTCTTCCAGTGCGTTTACTGTGTTAATCACGTCGAATTCCTGACGTGAACAGCTTGGACAAGCAATAAAGTTGATACCACGTGAGCGAATACGCAGAGACTTGAGAATATCAAAGCCAACTTTGATCTCTTCTACCGGATCTGCCGCCAACGAGATACGTAGCGTATCACCGATACCTTCTGCCAAAAGCATACCAAGGCCAACCGATGACTTCACAGCACCAGCTCTTGCACCACCTGCTTCGGTGATACCAAGGTGTAGTGGCTGGTCAATCTGTTTTGCCAATAGGCGGTATGAATCCACCGCAAGGAATACATCCGACGCTTTCACACTGACTTTGAACTGGTCAAAGTTAAGACGGTCTAGATGATCCACGTGACGCATCGCCGACTCTACCAATGCTTCTGGCGTTGGCTCACCGTATTTCATCTGCAGATCTTTTTCCAAAGAACCGCCGTTAACACCAATACGGATTGGGATGTTTTTGTCACGGGCACAATCAACAACCGAGCGAATGCGCTCTTCGTTACCGATATTGCCTGGGTTAATGCGCAAACAGTCGACACCGTACTCTGCCACTTTCAAGGCAATACGGTAGTCAAAGTGAATGTCCGCCACTAGGGGAACAGACACTTGCTGTTTGATTAGCTTAAAGGCTTCCGCAGCATCCATGGTAGGGACAGAAACACGTACAATGTCTGCACCCACTTTTTCTAATGCTCGGATTTGTGCGACTGTGGCTTCCACATCAGTCGTGCGAGTGTTTGTCATTGACTGTACAGCAATTGGTGCACCATCACCAATTGGCACATCACCCACATAAATACGCGTCGATTTACGACGAATAATTGGAGATTCGTGTTGCATAATATTTATAACGGTAAAGTGAATCTAGCTACTTTGCCTGAAGTATACCCAGAAAGGTCGACAGGTTCACTTGCAAATGTCATTGTTACGCCTTCAGGTGCGCCTAATATCACTTTAAAAGGTGCTTTTCCGGCAAGTTCTACGTCTTGACCCGGTTTACGAGTGCCGCTAACCAGAGTTTTGCCGTTTGCATCTTTTACTTGAATCCAACAGTCTGCTTTGAACTTCATCGTTAGCAGCGTCATACCTTCTGGTACAACTGGAGCCGCAGGCTCTTCTGTTTCTTGTGCATCCTCAATCACCGCTACCGGTTCTTGAGCCGCTTCCTCAGTCACTTCTTCTGTCGCGGCAACAACAGGCTCTGTTACATCACCCGCAGCGCTCATTGCTGTATCCGCTTGAGAAACTACAGCTGGCGCAGCCGATACAGGTGCAATCTCTGCAGGCGTGCTTGCGATAAGTTCATCTGCGCTCATCTGATCGATGTCAGCGTCATCAGCAACTTGTTCGGTTTCTGCGGTCTCTGCACTTAACTGAGCAAGACTGTTCTCTTGTTGGTTTTGCCACCACCATGCACCAGAAATACCAGTGATAACGATCGCAATTGCCCAAGTTAACAGCATAATGCGGCTGTTATGTTTCTCGTGTTTGGTTTTACGAGAGAAGCTCTGCATTTCTGTTTCTTGTGGCTTAACATGTACTTCAGATGTTTGCTCTAAAGCTGCCAAAACAATCTTTTCATCGAGACCAACAAGTTTTGCATATGAACGCAAATAGCCACGAGTGAACGTGGTGACTTGTTGTTCTTCAAATCGATTGTTTTCAATGTCTTCAATAACAGAAACGCGAAGTCTAAGGCGATCAGCAACGTGCTTCTGAGTCATGCCTAGAGATTCGCGTTTGTTTTTTAGCAACGTGCCTGCTTCCATCGAAAGCGGCACTTCATTGGTTTTTTCGTGTTCTGTCATAATGGCGGTATTTAATCTGTTTGGTGGCTAACACGGTTATTTATTTTCGTTTTTGTTCTAATCAAGCCTAACTTAAAGATAGCTAGCCTAAACGTGTTAACCAAAATAATCTTTTAGAAATTCTCAGTGTACAAAGTAAGAATGCTCGTTTTGCAATGGTTCAGCAAAGCGTATTGGAAAAAATACTGAGAATTGTCAGTGTCGTAGTTATATTTCCCTTACCATGATAAGCGAATGTTTAACGAAGACAAAAACTCTTTGCTCTCAAATTAACAGATAGCTCAAGCTTTTGTCCAAAAATTGACACAACAAAACGCAATTAGCGCCAATAAGTCTGTAACCATCGGATTACAATTCGCACGTGACAAACAAAATAGCCAGAGCATAAGGCTCTGGCTATTTTTTCTATTCTCTGTGAATTACACCGCTTTCACGTCGATGGTTTCCGCACCACGTGCCGCTTTTAGCGCTGCTGTACGTTTGGTTCTGTCAATAACATCACCGACTAACTGACCACAAGCTGCATCAATATCATCACCACGTGTTTTACGAACCGTTACGGTGTGGTCATATTGCATCAATGTTTTTTGGAAACGGTCAATACGTGAGTTGCTTGGTTTCTTGTAAGGAGAACCTGGGTACGGGTTAAACGGAATCAGGTTGATCTTACATGGCGTTTCTTTCATTAGCTCCGCAAGTTCACGTGCGTGATCCATGTCATCGTTCACATGATCAAGCAGTACGTATTCAACCGTTACTTTACCGCGGTTCGCATTTGAAGACGCAATGTAGCGACGTACAGACGCTAGGAAATCTTGGATATCCCAACGATCGTTGATTGGCATGATTTCACTACGCAGCTTATCGTTTGGCGCATGTAGAGAGATCGCCAATGCGACGTCAATCTTACCGGTCATCTGATCAAGACCAGAAACCACACCTGAAGTTGATACAGTAACGCGACGCTTAGAAAGACCGAAACCAAGATCATCAAGCATGATTTCAAGCGCAGGAATAAGGTTCTTCATGTTAAGAAGTGGCTCACCCATACCCATCATCACGACGTTAGTGATTGGGCGACGACCGGTTTCTTTTTGCAAACCGATTTCACGAGCAGCACGCCATACCTGACCGATGATTTCAGATACTTTTAGGTTACGGTTGAAGCCTTGTTGAGCAGTTGAGCAGAACTTACATTCCAATGCACAACCTACCTGAGAAGACACACACAGTGTCGCGCGATCATCTTCAGGGATGTATACCGTTTCTACGTCTTGATCGCCCACTTTCATTGCCCACTTAATCGTGCCGTCTGAAGAGTGTTGCGCTTCTGCTACCGTCGGTGCTTTGATTTCACACTTGTGTTGCAGTTTTTCACGTAGCTTCTTGTTGATGTTCGTCATATTGTCGAAGTCATCAACACCGAAATGGTAGATCCACTTCATAACCTGATCCGCACGGAACGCTTTTTCGCCTAGCTCTTCCGCGAAAAATTGACGCATGCCTTTGCGATCAAAGTCGAGTAGATTGATTTTTTCAGTGGTCATGTTGCCTCTCAATGACTGAAACAAGAATAAGGGCGCGAATTGTACAGCCTTTATGCAGTCACAACAAGGGTTCTAAAACCTTGAGTTTGCTAAGGCATTAAAATCTTAATGATTAAATTTTAGCCAACAATTTATCACCCTTTCCCACTGGCAAGCAGATAATAAAAAACCCCGGAAAAGTCCGAGGCTTAAAAATCAAATTAATACAAGATTAGCGAGGGCAAATCTCTGACTCTGGGAAAAAGTACTCGATTTCACGAGCTGCTGATTCTGGGCTGTCTGAACCATGAACAGAGTTATGACGCATGCTCAGTGCGTAATCCGCACGGATTGTACCGCATGCCGCTTCTTCTGGGTTTGTTTTACCCATTAGCTCACGGTAACGAGCAATGGCATCTTCACCTTCAAGAACCTGAACCATGATAGGACCAGATGTCATGAACTCTTTCAGTGCTGGGAAAAAAGATTTGCCTTCATGTTCTGCGTAAAAACCGCTCGCCTGTTCTTCTGTCAGATGAACCATTTTTGCAGCAACGATACGTAGACCTGCTTTCTCAATGCGGTGGTAAATTTCACCAATCAGATTGCGTTCTACAGCGTCAGGCTTAACAATTGAAAACGTTCTTTCTAGAGCCATAAGGTTTCCTTTTTGTACTTGTAATAATAGTTTTATATGAGTGACTTGCGTCTCTCTTAGTTATACCAGTACAGACAGGGTGTCTGCACTGGTAAAAGTCTTATTTTGCGGCTTGTTCGTTCAGGAAACGAGCAAGTGTGCGAACACCCATGCCTGTCGCACCTGCCGCCCACTTATCAGACGCTGACTTACGGTACGTACCTGCGCAATCGAAGTGCAACCAACCTTTCTTGTAATCTTCAACGAAGTAAGACAAGAATGCCGCAGCTGTACTTGCGCCTGGCGAGTAATCACCAGAGCTGATGTTAGATAGGTCAGCAAAGTTTGATGGCAGCATGCCACGGTGGAAATCAGCAAGAGGTAATGGCCATAGACCTTCTTTCTCTTGATTCGCCGCCGTTAGCGCTTGGTGTGACAGCTCATCATCAAAGCTCATTAGTGCATGGTAGTCATTACCCAGTGCATTCTTTGCTGCGCCCGTTAGGGTTGCACAGTCAATGATCAGCTCAGGGTTTTGTTCACTTGCGTAGATAAGACCATCAGCAAGAACCAAACGACCTTCTGCGTCGGTGTTCATGATCTCAACGGTCTTTCCGTTTTTGTATGTGATGATGTCGCCAAGTTTAAGTGCACGACCAGAAACCATGTTCTCCGCACAACAAAGGATCAGCTTCACACGCTTATTAAGACCACGAAGAATAGCAAGACCAAGACCGCCAGTAATCGTACCTGAACCGCCCATATCCGCTTTCATTGCTGTCATGAAGTTTGATGGCTTCAAGCTGTAACCACCTGAATCAAAGGTGATGCCTTTACCCACAAGACACGCAAATACTGGTGCGTTTTCATCACCTGTTGGGTTGTAATCAAGTTGCAGCATTGCCGACGTGCGTTCAGAGCCACGACCTACTGCGTAAATACCTTCCCAACCTTCTGAAAGCAGATCTTTATCTTTAACGATACGAGCCGTTACTGTGCCTTGTGGTGCGATTGATTTGATGAATTCAGCCGCCATGGTTGCCAATTGACGTGGCGCCACTTCTTCTGCTGTTTTGTTGATGATATCGCGAGTAAAGTCCGTAGAGGTGATACGAGCGTGCAGCTCTGCTTGGTCTTGCTCAGAAAGCTCAACCCACTCTAGCGTGCCGTGTTTTTTCGGGTTGCGGTAACCTTGGTGGAATGCCCAAACACTCTCCAAATCCCAGTTATCACCAGCAAGTAAAATTGAACGGATTCCTTGGCCATCGAGTTGACGCGCTGCACGTTGAATCGCACCAAGATCGTGACCTTCACCTAGGTGAATGGTTGTGCCATTCTCAGCGAAAGAAAGCAGTGCTTTGTCGCCCCAATGTGGTGCCGCTGGTTCTTGGCTAAGAAATACAGACATCTGTGTAGACATGGTTTCTCCTTGTCTTATAACGGCGTTGCCTACGCCTCTTCTTTTTTGATAACTAACGGATGTTAGCATTATGTAGGGTAAAAATGTCAACTTGATAAAAAAACGGACCTAAAGGTCCGCTTTTTTTAGTGAGAATTGTTAACTCTGCTGCGTTTTACCGCCGAATCGAGCATTAATCCGCTTCGTCCATCCAGCACAGGATGACCGCCTCAAGAATCTTTTCATTAGAACGGTTTGGCTCATCGTCAAACTCATCTAACTCCATGATCCATTGGTGGAGATCGGTAAAACGCACGGTTTTAGGATCGACATCTGGAAACTTGTCACAAAGCTCAATCGCGATGTCGCGAGAATCTGTCCATTTCATTGCTCATCTTCCTTATGCTTCGCCCCTATATTGGGGAGATAGTATTAATGATCTTCTGACGCGTGGTTTAGTGTGTACTTTGGAATCTCTACAACCAAATCTTCGTCTGCAACTTTAGCCTGACAACCAAGACGAGACTCAGGCTCTAGACCCCATGCTTTATCAAGCATGTCATCTTCTAGCTCTTCACTCTCTTCTAACGAGTCAAAACCTTCACGAATGATCACGTGGCAAGTTGTACATGCACATGATTTTTCACATGCATGTTCAATACCGATACCGTTTTTTAGTGCAACATCTAGAACAGTGTCACCAGTGTTTGCTTCCAACACTGCACCTTCTGGGCACAAATCTTCGTGCGGTAATACAATAATCTTAGGCATAACTACTTATCTCTTATATATCATTAACTGACTGACCTGACAGTGCAGCTCGAATTGATTTATCCATACGGCGCGACGCAAAATCTTGGCTTGCTTTGTCGGTATCTTTAATGCCTTGTTCGATGGCATCGGCATCTTCGCCATTACGCAGTTCAATCAGCGCTTCAATTACTTTGATTAAATCTTGCTTTTCTTGCTCAGACAGCAGTTCATCGCCATCCGCTTGCATTGCTGCGATCAAACCTTCAATTACACGATCCGCTTCTACACGCTGCTCAGCTAAAGCACGAGCTTGCATGTCTTCTTTCGCGTAAGTCATCGAATCACGCAGCATATTTGCTACTTCATCATCACTTAGGCCGTAAGATGGCTTCACTTGAATCTCAGATTGAACACCAGTGCTTTTTTCCATTGCTGTAACAGACAATAGACCGTCTGCATCCACTTGGTACGTCACACGAATGTGTGCAGCACCCGCAGCCATAGGAGGAATGCCTTTTAATGAGAAGCGAGCCAGTGAACGACAGTCTTCAACCATCTCACGCTCACCTTGTACAGTGTGCACGCTCATCGCTGTTTGACCATCTTTGAACGTGGTAAATTCTTGTGCGCGAGCCACTGGGATCGTGGTGTTACGAGGAATAATCTTCTCAACCAAGCCGCCCATGGTTTCGATACCAAGAGACAGTGGAATGACGTCAAGGAGCAGCATTTCCGAGTCAGGTTTGTTACCCGCTAGGATATCAGCTTGAATACCCGCGCCGATTGCAACAACTTCATCTGGGTTAATGCTTGTCAGTGGTGTACGGCCGAAGAATTCACCTACCATTTCACGTACAAGCAATGTGCGGGTTGAACCGCCAACCATGACCGCTTCAAGTACATCTTCCGCATCTACATCCGCATCTTTCAGCGCACGGCGGCAAGACATCAGGGTTTTCTTCACTAGCGGACGAATCAAATCTTCGAACTGCTCGCGAGTCACTGAACCTTTCCAGCCAAATACATCCACATCAACGCTGTCTTGCTCAGAGAAAGCAATCTTCGTCGCCGTTGCAATGTTCAGTAGTGCACGATTTTTCTCAGCAGAAAGCGGCGCTTCTAGTCCCGCTTGCTCCATCAGGTAATCCGCTAGTAGGTGGTCAAAATCATCACCGCCTAGTGCAGAGTCGCCACCGGTTGCTAATACTTCAAATACGCCTTTTGATAAACGTAGGATAGAGATATCGAATGTACCGCCACCTAGATCGTAAACCGCAATCACGCCCTCTTGACCAGAGTCTAGCCCGTAAGCGATCGCTGCAGCTGTCGGTTCGTTAAGCAGACGCAGTACATGAAGACCAGCCAATTTCGCCGCATCTTTTGTACCAGCACGTTGAGCGTCATCAAAGTAAGCAGGAACAGTGATAACCACGCCAGCTAACTCACCACCTAGCGTATCTTCAGCACGTTTACCTAACGCTTTAAGAATGTCGGCAGACACTTCAATCGGGTTTTTGTCACCTTGAGCGGTTTGCAGAATTGGCAGACCGTTGTCGCTTTCTTTAAATTGGTAAGGCAAAGATGGGTAGCGAGCTTGAATGTCTTTCAGTGAACGGCCGATCAGACGTTTTACCGAGATGATGGTGTTTGCTGGTTCTAGCTCTGCTTTTGCTTTGGCATCGTAACCAACTGACGCTGAATCTTGCGTGTAGTTCACCACTGACGGCAAAATGCTACGGCCTTGCTCATCTTTCAACGTGGTCGCGTCGCCACTGCGTACAGAAGCAACCAAAGAGTTGGTGGTACCTAAGTCGATACCCGCTGCTAACTTGTGCTCATGAGGTGCCGAGCTTTGGCCCGGTTCTGCGATTTGAAGTAGTGCCATGATGGGTCCTTGTCGCGCTAACTAGCCGAGGAGCTTGTCTTCAACCAGTTCAATTTCGTTTTTTAGCTTGGCAATGAATTTGAGTTTACGAACTCGGTCAGCGGCTTCAGCCCAAAGACCTTGGTCAAGTTCTTGCTCTACACTCGCCAAATGCTGTTTGTACATTTTGCTGACCTTAGAGTCGAAGTCAAAAAGCGCTGATTCCAGATCAGAGCTGCCAGCAATGTCTTCCAGTTCTTCACGCAGTTCCATTTGCTCCATTAGAAACATTGGGTCTTGCATGGTTTGTTGCTCACCACGAATTTCTGTGCCGTTTTCTGCCAGAATGTATTCAGCGCGAGAGATAGGATGCTTAAGCACTTGATATGCATCGTTGATTTGCGCTGCTTTTTGAACAGCCATCAAACGGTCACGCTCTGAGGCAGTAGCAAAGTTATCTGGGTGGAAGCGTTTTTGTAGTTCTCGGAACTGAGAAGAAAGAAGGCTACCATCCAGCTGAAACTGACTTGGTAGCCCAAATAATTCAAAGTGATTCATTAAGATCGGGTCCTAGTAAAGCCTTCTGGACTCGTTTGCCCAGAAGGACAGTCAATTAGACGTTGAAGCTTTCACCACAACCACATTCACTTTTTGCGTTAGGGTTGTTGAATTCAAAACCTTCATTCAACCCTTCCTTAACGTAATCTAACTCAGTACCATCAAGGTATACCAAGCTTTTCTTATCAATGATGATTTTCACTTCAGACAGTTCAAAAACTTCGTCTTCTTCGTTTAGATCATCCACAAACTCCAGAACGTAAGCCATGCCGGAACAGCCTGTCGTCTTCACTCCAAGACGCAAACCGATACCTTTGCCTCGGTTATCTAGGAATGCTTTTACGCGACTCGCCGCTGATTCTGTCATTGTGATGGCCATACTGCACCTTAGTCTGTCTAAATTACGTTTTGGAATGGGAGCGTTTAAGGGCTCCCATTATATACGGAATAATTATTCCTGGTGTTTTTTCTTGTAGTCAGCAACCGCTGCTTTGATTGCGTCTTCCGCTAGGATTGAGCAGTGTACTTTCACTGGTGGAAGCTCTAGCTCTTCTGCAATCTCAGAGTTTTTGATAGATGCCGCTTCGTCAATAGACTTGCCTTTTACCCACTCAGTTACGAGTGAGCTTGAAGCGATCGCACTACCACAACCGTATGTTTTGAATTTCGCGTCTTCAATGATGCCTTCTGGCGTCACTTTGATTTGAAGCTTCATTACGTCACCACAAGCTGGCGCGCCAACCATGCCGCTGCCTACTGATGGGTCTTCTTTATCGAACGAACCAACGTTACGTGGGTTCTCGTAGTGATCAATTACTTTTTCGCTGTATGCCATGATAAATTACCTCGAATCCTCTATTCAGTCCGTGAGATTAATGGTGAGCCCATTCAACAGTGCTCAGATCAACCCCTTCCTTGTACATATCCCATAGAGGAGACATGTCGCGTAGCTTAGTCACTGCAACGCGGATTTGTTCAATTGCGTAATCAATTTCTGCTTCAGTCGTGAAACGACCAAATGAGAAACGTACTGAGCTGTGTGCTAATTCGTCGTCTAGACCAAGTGCACGAAGAACGTAAGATGGCTCTAGGCTCGCTGATGTACAAGCACTACCAGAAGATACTGCTAGGTCTTTTAGTGACATCAGTAGAGATTCGCCTTCTACGAATGCAAAGCTCACGTTTAGGTTGTGTGGAACACGCTGTTCTAGGTCACCGTTTACCGTTACTGCTTCAAGATCTTTAACGCCATCTAGAAGACGGTTACGAAGTGCTAGTGCGTGATCGTAATCTTTTTGCATGTCTTCTTTTGCCACGCGAAACGCTTCACCCATGCCCACGATTTGGTGAGTTGGAAGTGTCCCAGAGCGGAAGCCACGCTCATGACCGCCACCGTGCATTTGCGCTTCAAGACGGATACGAGGTTTACGGCGAACGTAAAGTGCACCGATACCTTTAGGGCCGTAAGCTTTGTGCGCAGACAGTGAAATAAGGTCAACTTTCATTTCTTGAACGTCGATTGGCAGTTTGCCCGCAGACTGTGCAGCATCCACATGGAACACAATCTTACGTTCGCGACATAGTTCGCCGATTGCAGTGATGTCTTGGATCACACCAATCTCATTGTTAACGTGCATGATTGAAACTAGAACAGTGTCTTCACGCATTGCTGCTTGAAGTTTGTTTAGGTCAATCAGACCGTTTGATTCCGGCTCTAGGTAAGTCACTTCAAAGCCTTCGCGCTCTAGTTGACGACATGGGTCAAGAACGGCTTTGTGCTCTGTTTTACAAGTGATTACGTGTTTACCCTTCTTAGAGTAAAAATGAGCAGCACCTTTAATCGCAAGGTTGTCTGACTCGGTCGCACCTGATGTAAATACGATTTCGCGTGGATCTGCATTTAGAAGGTCAGCAATTTGCTCACGAGCAGTATCTACAGCTTCTTCTGCCTGCCAGCCGTAACGGTGCGAACGCGAAGCTGGGTTGCCAAATGTGCCATCCATTGTCATGTACTGAACCATTTTTTCAGCAACACGTGGATCTACTGGACATGTAGCGGAATAATCAAGATAAATCGGCAGTTTCATTCTCTACTCCAATGTAAAATGCAGACCGCTAAGAGCGGACGTTTACACCGATGGGCGCGGCGGTTGTATTTTTGTTTGATAACCCATGAGTTACCGCCAGATCAATGTCCTGACGATCAGAAATTTGTAAGACTTCGTTGTCTGTCATTAGCTCACCGAGCGTAATGTTATTCAAGAAGTCACTAATGCGAGAGCTTAGGTCACGCCATAGGGTGTGAGTTAGGCAACGTGTACCGCCTTGGCAATCTCCTTTACCTTGACATTTAGTTGCATCAACTGACTCATCAACCGCTGCGATCACTGTGCCGATCGCAATACTATGCGCCTCTGCACCTAGGCGGTAACCACCACCTGGGCCACGAACGCTGGCTACAAGACCTGCTTTACGCAGTTTTGAAAAGAGCTGCTCTAAGTAAGAGAGCGAGATACCCTGACGCTCTGAAATATCAGCTAGAGGGACTGGGTTTTGTTGCGAGTGCAGTGCCACGTCCAGCATGGCTGTCACCGCATATCTTCCTTTAGATGTAAGTTTCATTCCACACCGTATCCACATGGTTTGTAATGACAAGGATATTCCCATACCTGACCATTTTGGTCAAGTATTTATTTGACTAATTTAGTCAGGTATTCATCCTTACACCTAAAGTGGTTATTATTTGTTCAGAGCTTCTTTTCAATCGCAGTCAAAACACCGCGTAAAATGTTCAACTCTTGAGCCTCTGGTCTTGCTCGTGAGTACAAGCGGCGTAGCTTGTTCATCACCTGACCTGGCTGTTCTTTGTTAATAAATTGGGTCTCCACCATCACCTTTTCAAGGTGTTCAAAGAACATTTCTAGCTCTTTATGACGTGGATATTCTTCAGGTTCACTTGGTGTGTATTGGCTTTGCTCCAAGTTGAGATGTGCAACACGCACTTCATAACTCAAGGTTTGAACCGCCATTGCCAAGTTAAGCGAGCTGTATTCAGGGTTAGCAGGGATACAAACATGGTAGTGGCACTTCTGCAATTCATCGTTAGTTAGGCCAGTTCTTTCACGGCCAAATACCAACGCTACAGGGTGCTTTTGACCTTCAACAGCAAACTTCTCACCACATTCACGAGGCTCAAGCATCGGCCACTCAAGTGTGCGTGAGCGAGCGCTTGAACCGACGACAAGGCCGCAATCTTCAATGGCTTCTTCAAGCGTACTTACTACGGCTGCATTTTGTGCAATGTCACCAGCACCAGCGGCAAGAGCAAGTGTTTGCTCATCCACTTCACATTGCGGATCAACTAATACAAGTTGGCTTAAACCCATAACTTTCATTGCTCGCGCAGCGGAGCCAATGTTGCCTGAATGAGAAGTTCCGACGAGTACGATTTTTACTTGATCCAACATCTGTATTTGCTACCTAAATTAAAACCGAAGGATGTTACCATAATTTTTTTACACACCCTAGGGTGAAGCAGGTTTCTATTCGCATTCTCATCAATTGTTTTCTTCTCTAGCGAGAGAGATATCACGGCGAGCTATTCTTGCGAACAAAAAATAACCACTTCCCTTTTCCCTTGACTCTGGTATACTCGCCGCCGCTTTAAATTGTTCTTTAACATCCGTTGGGAAATTCGTATGCATCCAATGCTAAACATTGCTATTCGCGCTGCGCGAAAAGCAGGCAATCATATTGCTAAATCATTAGAAAACACAGATAAAATTGAATCTACGCTAAAAGGCACTAATGACTTTGTTACTAACGTAGACAAAGAAGCAGAAGCTATCATCATCGATACTATCAAGCACTCTTACCCAGAGCACTGTATCGTTTCTGAAGAAGCTGGTCTTATCGAAGGTAAAGATAAAGACGTACAATGGATCATCGACCCAATGGATGGCACTAATAACTTTGTAAAAGGTTACCCAACTTTCGCAGTGTCTATCGCGGTTCGCTTCAAAGGTAAAACTGAAGTAGCTTGTGTATACGATCCAATGCAAAACGAGCTATTCACTGCACAACGTGGTGCTGGCGCTCAACTAAACAACGCTCGTATCCGTGTTACTCAACTTAAAGACCTACACGGTACTGTTCTAGCGACTGGTTTCCCATTCAAACAGAAGCAACACTCTGAGTCTTACATCAAGATCGTAGGTTCTCTATTCACTGAGTGTGCTGACTTCCGTCGTAGCGGTTGTTCTGCTCTTGACCTATGTTATGTGGCTGCTGGCCGTGTAGATGGTTACTTCGAGCTAGGTCTAAAACCTTGGCAAATGGCTGCAGGCGAGCTTATCGCTCGTGAAGCTGGCGCAATCCTAACTGACTTCGCCGGCGGTACTGACTACATGAAGTCTGGTAACATTGTTGCTTCTAGCGCTCGTGGCGTGAAATCTCTTCTTAAGCACGTTCGCGAAAACGGCAACAGCGCGATCCTTAAGTAAGATTCTAAAGTCATACTAAGCCCGTCACGCTGATGACTTTTGAATAGCCCCGCTCATTGAGCGGGGCTTTTTTATATCTGAATTTCACTAACCAGTTCAAACGGCACTTAAGCAAGTTTCTTCAGGCATAAAAAAACCGCTGACTGCTCAGCGGTTTTTGTTTTCGGTTCTCAATCTGCCTTATGGCATCTCGTCGAACTCTGCACCTTCTTTTTCTACTTGAGGTGGCATCAGGTGCTCTTTCTGGATACCCAGTTTAAGCGCTAGTGCTGATGCTACGTAGATAGAAGAGTAAGTACCTACAGTGATACCAAGTAGAAGTGCGGTTGCGAAGCCGTGAATCATCGCACCACCCTGCATGAACAGTGCAATTACTACGAACAAGGTTGTACCCGACGTAATCAATGTACGGCTCAATGTTTGAGTGATTGAAGCGTCCATGATGTCTGAAGGTTCACCCTTACGCATCTTACGGAAGTTTTCACGAATCCGGTCGAATACAACGATGGTATCGTTGAGCGAGTAACCGACTACCGTTAGTAGCGCCGCTACGATGGTAAGGTCAACTTCGATTTGCATAAGTGAGAAGACACCCAGCGTGATGATGATATCGTGTGCTAGTGCCATTACCGCACCAGCCGCTAGACGCCATTCGAATCGCATCGATACGTAGATCAGGATACAGATTAGCGATACAAGAATCGCTAGACCGCCCGCTTCTGTTAGCTCATCACCAACGTTTGGACCTACGAATTCAATACGACGCATTTCTACGCTTTCGCCCGTACCTTCTTTGATTGCACCAATGATTTGGTTACCTAGTGTTTCACCAGACATATCATCACGAGGACGAAGACGAACCATTACATCGCGAGCACTACCAAAGTTTTGTACCGTCGCATCGCCGAAGCCTTTTGAATCTAGCGCTGCACGAATCTCTTCAAGGTTTGCTGGTTGTTCAAAACCCACCTCGATAAGCGTACCGCCAGTAAAGTCTAGGCCCCAGTTCAACCATTTGGTTGATAGCGTGAAGATAGAAGCAGCGATCATAACGATAGAGAATACGAACGCGACTTTCGACCAACGCATAAAGCCGATCGTGTTTTCTGCTTTTAGAATTTGAAACATATTAATTCCCAGCCTTAGATCGACAATTTATCAACGCGTTTGCCACCGTAAATCAGGTTCACGATACAACGTGTACCCACAATAGCGGTGAACATTGAAGTTAAGATACCGATAGATAGTGTTACCGCGAAACCTTTCACCGCACCTGTACCCACTGCAAATAGAATGATTGCAGTGATAAGTGTTGTGATGTTCGCATCGGCAATGGTACTGAATGCGTTCGCGTAACCTTGGTGAATCGCTTGCTGTGGACTGCGTCCATCTCGAAGTTCTTCACGGATACGCTCAAATATCAGCACGTTCGCATCGACCGCCATACCGACGGTTAATACAATACCGGCAATACCTGGCAGCGTCATGGTAGCGCCTGGAATCATCGACATAACACCAATGATAAGAACCAAGTTTGCCATCAACGCGATATTTGCAATCAGACCGAAGCCACGGTAGTAAAGCAGCGTAAACAGCATTACCGCAACCATACCCCAGATACACGCTTGGATACCCATATCGATGTTTTGCTGACCCATTGATGGACCAATGGTACGTTCTTCAACGATAGAGATAGGTGCGATCAGTGCACCAGCACGTAGTAGAAGTGCTAGGTTGTGCGCTTCTGCAGCAGAGTCGATACCTGTGATACGGAAGTTACGACCAAGAGCCGATTGAATCGTTGCTTGGTTGATGACTTCTTCGTGCTTATCAAGGATAACTTTGCCTTCAGGCGTACGACGACCACTGTCTTTGTATTCTGCAAATACGGTAGCCATCAGCTTACCGATGTTCTTCTTAGAGAACGCAGACATTTTGTTACCACCTTCGCTGTCTAGCGAGATGTTAACTTGTGGACGACCATATTCATCAACACTTGAGCTTGCATCCGTGATGCTTTGACCACCAAGAATAACGCGCTTCTTAAGCACAACTGGGCGACCATCACGGTCCATCTTGATTTCGCTACCTGCTGGCGCGCGACCATTTGCCGCCGCTGACAGGTCAGCTTTATCGTCAACTTCGCGGAACTCTAGTGTTGCCGTAGCACCTAGAATTTCCTTCGCACGAGCTGTGTCTTGAACACCAGGTAGTTCAACTACGATGCGGCTAGCACCTTGACGTTGAACCAATGGCTCAGCAACACCCAGTTCGTTTACACGGTTACGAAGAATCGTGATGTTTTGTTCAACTGCGTAGTTACGTATCTCTTGTAAACGTTGCTCGGTAAAGGTGGCAATCAACGCGTAACGACCATTAGAATCAGAGTCGACAAAGTTCATGTCTGGGTGATTCTTTTCTAGCGTTGCTTTCGCTTCCGCTAGTTGCTCCTCATTACGTAGCAATACTTCCACACCTTCTGTACCAGAAGGACGGATTGCACGGTAACGGATCTTAGCTTCACGAAGTTCGCTACGGAAAGCTTCTTCTTGTTGACCAACCAACTTCTCCATCGCCGCGTCCATGTCGACTTCCATTAGGAAGTGAACACCACCACGTAGGTCAAGACCTAGTTTAAGTGGCGACGCACCGATTGCTTCTAGCCAATCAGGCGTAGCAGGAGCAAGGTTTAGTGCAACAATTTTATCTTGGCCAAGCGCTTCGCTGATGATATCGCGGGCACTGATTTGAGTGTCAGTGTCATTGAAACGAACAAGGATTGATCCATTCTCGAGAGCAATGGATTTATGAGAGAGTTGCTCTTTATCAAGAGCTTTGGTGACAGCATCCAGCGTTGACATATCTACAGAGGCGCCACGCGCCCCTGTAACTTGAATAGCCGGATCTTCACCGTAGATATTTGGAAGTGCGTACAACGCAGCGGTGATGATGGCAAAAAATACCATCAAGTACTTCCATAATGGATAACGGTTTAGCACAGCGAGGATCCTTTAGCTGTTTTATAGAGACTTCAGCGTACCTTTTGGTAGCACTGCAGTTACGAAGTCTTTCTTGATTACAACTTCATTGTTTGCGTTTAGCTCAATTGAAATGAAATCGTTGTCTTCAGCGATCTTAGTGATTTTACCCACTAGGCCGCCGCTTGTTAGAACTTCATCACCTTTGCCCATAGAAGACATTAGGTTCTTGTGTTCTTTAACACGCTTAGATTGTGGACGGTAGATCATGAAGTAGAAGATCACCGCGAACATGCCTAGCATGATTAGCATTTCAAAACCGCCGCCTGCTGGTGCGCCTTCTGCTGCTGCGTGAGCTTGAGAAATAAACATTAAAACATCCTCATTATATTTTATTGATAATCCAACAAGTTGGGCTTTCGTAATTTAGATTCAAGTTTGAGAGTGAGTAATAGAGATCACCTTCTCAAAAATAACGTACGTTAGCCTACTTTATTAGCAAAAGCCTCTGGCAACATGCCAAAGGCTTTAATTCTTTTAATCTGTCAATTACTGCTCTTTTGCTAGCGGTGGCACTTCACGACCACGACGCTCATAGAACTCAGTAACGAACTCATCGAAACGATCTTCATCAATCGCCTTACGAATGCTTTCCATCAGACGCTGGTAGTAGCGCAGGTTGTGGATAGTGTTCAGACGAGCACCTAGGATTTCGTTACAACGCTCTAGATGGTGAAGGTACGATTTGCTGTAGTGCTGACAAGTGTAACAGTCACAATGCGGATCTAGCGGAGTTGTATCCGTTTTATGTTTCGCATTACGGATCTTGATCACACCACCAGTCACAAATAGGTGACCATTACGCGCGTTACGCGTTGGCATTACACAGTCAAACATGTCGATACCACGACGAACACCTTCAACCAAGTCTTCCGGTTTGCCTACGCCCATTAGGTAACGAGGCTTGTCTTCTGGAAGCTGTGGACATGTGTGCTCAAGGATACGGTGCATGTCTTCTTTCGGTTCGCCTACTGCAAGACCACCAACTGCGTAACCATCAAAGCCGATTTCTGTCAGGCCTTTGATAGACACATCACGTAGATCTTCGTAAACACCACCTTGAACAATACCAAACAGGTTGTTCGGGTTTTCTAGTTTGTTGAAGTGATCACGTGAGCGTTGTGCCCAACGTAGTGACATTTCCATCGATTTTTTCGCTTCGTTGTGTGTCGCTGGGTATGGCGTACACTCGTCGAAGATCATTACGATGTCAGAACCTAGGTCTTTTTGGATTTCCATCGACTTTTCAGCGTCCATGAAAATCTTGTCACCGTTTACAGGGCTACGGAAGTGAACACCTTTCTCAGTGATCTTACGCATTTTGCCTAGGCTGAATACTTGGAAACCGCCTGAATCGGTAAGAATAGGACCGTGCCAGTTCATGAAATCGTGCAGGTCACCGTGCATTTTCATCACTTCTTGACCAGGACGTAGCCATAGGTGGAAAGTGTTACCTAGCAAGATTTCTGCGCCAGTACCTTTCACTTCTTCTGGTGTCATGCCTTTAACAGTACCGTAAGTGCCTACTGGCATGAACGCAGGAGTTTGAACAGTGCCACGTTCGAAGGTCAGTTGACCACGACGCGCATTGCCGTTTTTCTTCTTAAGATCGAATTTTAATTTCACGATGCCTCCGGGTGTCAGAGAAACAGTCTGACTATGTATCCAGGGTGGTAAACCCTATTTTAAGGAGCGGTCGCTTTTCCGTGCGAGAGACAAAGCAGAGATTCCGCTTTATTTCCTAGCTTACTGCTAGCACTCGTAAATCGTTAGCTTTCTCCCCCTCCTTTCCTCCCCCCTTTTTTGACAGGAGGGCTAGAGAGGGGTTAAAACATTATGCGGTCTTCTTTTTAATAAACATTGAATCACCGTACGAGAAGAAACGGTATTTGTTTTCCACCGCGTGCTTGTACGCATTCATGGTGTTCTCGTAACCTGCAAACGCACTTACCAACATGATCAGGGTTGATTCAGGTAAGTGGAAGTTGGTGATCAAGCAATCCACCAGCTGGTACTCGTAACCAGGGTAGATAAAGATTTCAGTATCGCCAAAGAATGGAACCAGTTCTGTGCCTTTCTTTAGCGCGTCTTGCGCTGCACTTTCTAGTGAGCGAACAGACGTTGTACCAACAGCGACGATACGGCCACCGCGCTCCTTGGTTGCATTAATCGCATCCACTACGTCTTGTGGTACTTCAACGTATTCTGCGTGCATGTGGTGATCGTTGATGTCATCCACTTTAACTGGCTGGAACGTACCCGCACCTACGTGCAGAGTGACGTACGCAAACTCTGCGCCTTTCGCTTTGATTTTCTCAAGTAGAACATCATCAAAGTGAAGGCCCGCCGTTGGTGCTGCAACCGCACCTGGCTTTTGGTTATAAACCGTTTGGTAACGCTCTTTATCCGCGTCTTCATCTGGGCGGTCGATGTATGGAGGAAGTGGCATGTGACCAATTTCTTCCAGAATCTCGAGTACCGTCTTATCAGAATTAAATTTCAGTTCAAACAGTGCGTCATGACGAGCGACCATTTGCGCTGAGTATTCATCGTTTTCACCAACCAAGATCGTTGTGCCTGGTTTTGGCGATTTAGAACAACGAACGTGTGCCAGAATGCTTTTCTCGTCGAGCATGCGCTCCACCAGCACTTCTAGCTTACCGCCTGATTCTTTACGACCAAACAAACGCGCAGGAATAACGCGAGTATTGTTGAAAACCACTAGGTCACCGGCTTGAACTTGCTCCAGCACATCGGTAAACGTGCCATCAATAAGTTCACCAGTATTGCCGTCCATTTGCAGCAGTCGGCTAGCGGTACGCTCTGGTTGAGGGTAGCGAGCGATGAGTTCATCTGGAAGGTCGAAATGGAAATCTGATACTTGCATGTTACTTGTCTTATCTATTGGTCAAATCACGTCAAAGACGACGATAAAATTGCGACGAGTTTTTCGCAGCAGACTAGTATATGTTTACATGCTGCAATAGCAAGCAAATCCCCTTAGATTGACTGTAAAAGCTTTCACTAAGAGTGTAATAAAACGTGAAAGGTGCAGGATAAGCACACATAAAAAAAGCAGCGAAGTGCGCTGCTTTTTAAAATGTCTAAATGCGTTTAACAGATACTGAAAGTTTAACTTTTGCGTCGGCGCATCCACGCCACTGGAACCAGCAAGCCAAACAACCAAGCGCCTAAGCTACCGCCGTCGTCTTCAGAACCTCTGAAATCACAATTGTTGGTCGCAATGCCATCATGGCACTCTTCTTCCCCACTACCATTTCCACTATTCGCTTCTTTGATGAAGTTCGGCTCAATGATGTAATTGCTCGGTGGACCATCGGCTGTGATGTAAGACTGCACCCAATCATAATATTGACCCACTTTAGTGTAGAAGCTTGGGATCGTTAAAGAGCCGCACGTTGGCAGAATAAGAGGTGCACCACTTACGATACCAATCTGCTTACCCGTTGCGACATCAATGAGAGGGCCACCACTGTCACCTTTACACGCGGAGTTACCATATTGAGTATGACTATCCGGCTCCAACACGCGGTTTTCCGTTGGTAGCGTACAAATTTTGGTTTGGTTTTCTCTTGAATCAATGACTCCCGGAAAACTGCTGCCAATTTCTAGACGCTCATAACATTTGTCGATCGGCAAAAATGTGCTGATGGTGGTTTTGAGCGTGTTGGAAGGTTCAGAAGCATCGGGCTGAGTGGTTCCCCAGCCAAAAACTTGTACGTTTTCGACACGTTGATTAGTAAGATAATTATCGTTCCAATCCGCTGCCAAACGCGCTTCGATATTTTCCATATCGGCTTTATTTGCTAAGTCAGCAAAGCGCGCGTTCGCCACTGGGCGCGTGAGGTACAACAACGCGATGTCTGAATCTAAACCAGTTTGGATAGGCTTCACGTTGCCGTTGCTATCCATCTCAGCTTTTGAAATTCGGGTGTAGTTAGGGTGAACCACCACGTGAGAGACAGGATAGAAGTTATCCAGCCCTGCTGAATTGAGCTCATACACATTGGCATTCACCGACAGTTCTCCCGGCGGGGTAACATAGTAGCTCGCTTCGTTGGTTCCCTGCCCCATCACCACACAGTGTGCCGCAGTTAATACCCACTGTTCTGTTAGCATGGTGCCGCCACACAGCGGAAACTCTGCCATGTTACTTGCGCGTAAAGTCACACGATCAACCGGGTCGGTTTGCTCATCTCCTAACACAATCGCTTGAGCGGATTGCACACTGAATGCCGCCACTGCCAAAGCAATGAGCTTGTTACACGTCGTTCGTTCCATTTAGGTTGTAATCTTCAATCTGGTAAGCCTGAGCGTATCTTCTTCCAGAGACTTATCTCGGAAAATCAAGCAAGTAAAAATGTGCGATTCAACTCATTAGATTACATTTCGACCACACCCCTTATCAGTGAAAAATGCAAACTGACTCGCATTGAGTTTTTCAGCAACAAATAGCAATAATTAACAAACTAATCAGTAATAATTTCTTTGAACTATAGTGAAGGTGAGCATTTGCTCTTTGAACATTGATTGAGGTAAGTATGAAGATGTTAACTATGGCGTTAAGTGCTACCGTACTCGTGTTTTCTTCCGGTACACTCGCAAACTCTAACCACCAAAAAATCACCGCAATGCAACAAGCTTGTGACTTAAAGCAAGTCCCTCGTTTATGTGCGGTCAACCTTCCTGATAAAAGCTATATCGGCCGATGTGTGGACGCGAAAGCTTATGGTCTTATCTGTGTGCATTTCAAGCAACGTTAGAGTAACCAAAGCTAAGGTTTTAACGCCTTAGCTTTGGTTATTTATGATAGCGCTTACATCCTAGATTCGTCCTAAATGAGTAGCTGGATTTATGGAAAACACCAGTTCATTTTCACCTCTGATTGATCTCCATCTAATCGTTTTGTTTTATTAGTGAAAAACGAGTTAGCTCCCAGATATACAGCAAAATATTCTCTATATTTAAGAGAAGGACAATGCCGCTGGAGGTCTCTATGATCAAGGTTGAAGACATGATGACTCGCAACCCTCATACCTTGCTGCGTGAACACACATTATGTGACGCAAAAAGCATGATGGAAGCGCTTGATATTCGACATATTCCGGTTGTTGATGCCAATAAACACCTAAAAGGCTTGGTGACTCAACGCGATATTCTTGCCGCACAAGAATCCTGCTTGCACCCAGATGAGGCTGAACAATCTTTTACCCTCGACACGCCGCTTTACCAAATGATGCACACCAACATCATGACCGCTGAACCAAGAGCAGGTCTAAAGGAAAGCGCAATCTATATGCAAAAGCACAAAGTTGGTTGTTTACCTGTGGTCAATAAAGGTCACTTGGTGGGCATCATCACCGATACAGACTTTGTAACCATTGCGATTAACTTGTTAGAACTGCAAGAAGAAACAGAACCAGAAGAAATCGAAGCAGAGTAATAAGCAACGAAACGTTAGTTGCCCAGATTACAGGCAAAAAAAAAGAGCGGCTCAATGGCCGCTCAAAGATGTCATTACTAACGTAGTAATTGTGGGCTCTATGCTGATTAGAATTGGTCTTCTTCAGTAGAACCTGTCAGTGCTGTCACTGATGAGTTACCACCTTGGATTGTGTTGGTCATTCTATCGAAGTAACCCGTACCAACCTCTTGTTGGTGCGCTACGAACGTGTAGCCTTTTTCTGCCGCTTCAAACTCAGGACGCTGAACCTTCTCAACATAATGACGCATGCCTTCGCCTTGTGCGTAAGCGTGTGCCAGTTCGAACATGTTGAACCACATGTTGTGAATACCTGCTAGCGTGATGAACTGGTACTTGTAGCCCATGTTAGCCAGCTCTTGTTGGAACTTAGCAATGGTTTCTGCGTCTAGGTTCTTCTCCCAGTTGAATGAAGGCGAACAGTTGTATGCCAACAGTTGGTCTGGGTACTCTGCATGAATCGCTTCTGCAAACTTGCGTGCTTCTTCTAGACATGGCGTTGCTGTTTCACACCAGATTAGATCCGCATATGGCGCGTAAGCTAGACCACGAGAGATAGCTTGGTCGATACCTGCACGTACACGGTAGAAACCTTCTTGAGTACGCTCACCTTCGATGAAGTCTTTATCGTATGGGTCACAGTCAGATGTTAGTAGGTCAGCTGCGTTTGCATCGGTACGTGCGATTACTAGTGTTGTCGTGCCAGCAACGTCCGCTGCTAGGCGAGCTGCCACCAGTTTTTGCACTGCTTCTTGAGTTGGGACCAGTACTTTACCGCCCATGTGACCACACTTCTTCACGGATGCCAGTTGGTCTTCAAAGTGAACACCTGCCGCACCTGCGTCGATCATCGATTTCATTAGCTCGTAAGCATTCAATACACCACCAAAACCTGCTTCGGCATCCGCTACGATTGGTAGGAAGTAATCAATACCGCCTTCGTCTTCTGGTGACTTGCCTGCTGACCACTGAATTTGGTCTGCACGACGGAATGAGTTGTTGATGCGTTTTACTACCGACGGTACAGAATCTACTGGGTACAGAGATTGGTCTGGGTACATCGTCGAAGCGGTGTTGTTGTCTGCCGCTACCTGCCAACCTGATAGGTAAATCGCTTCAATACCCGCTTTCGCTTGCTGTACGGCTTGACCACCTGTTAGTGCACCAAGACAGTTTACGTAGCCTTTCTTTGAACTACCGTTGACCAGTGACCAAAGTTTGTCAGCACCACGTTGTGCGATTGTGTTCGCAGGCACCATAGAACCGCGCAGTTCTACCACTTCTTCTGCTGTGTAAGTACGCTTTACGTTTTTCCAGCGTGGGTTGGTTGCCCAATCTTTTTCCAGAGCTTCAATTTGTTGGCGGCGAGTTAAGTTAGTCATTGGTCTATCCCTCTTATAATGTGCACTTGTGCATGTGCGTTGAGTTTTCCGTTCTCAGGCAGTACATCCTTATCTGCCTCGAATCCTTCACGTATTGGTTAAATAAACATGTATTAGTTAAATAAATTAGTGTTCTAAATCTTTGAGTTAATCCAAGTAGTCGTAACCTGGAATGGTTAAAAAGTTGGTCAGTTCATCACTCGTGGTGAGCCTTGCCATCAAGTCTGCCGCTTCTTCAAATCGACCTGCTTGGTAACGCTGCTCGCCAATTTCTTGCTTCACGACTTCAATCTCTTCTTTCAGATAGAGTTCGAACAGCTCTTTAGTGACCTTCAATCCGTTGTCGAGCGACTTGCCGTGTTGAATCCATTGCCAGATAGAAGCACGGGAGATTTCTGCCGTTGCTGCGTCTTCCATCAGCCCGTAAATCGGCACACAACCGTTGCCAGAAATCCAAGCTTCGATGTATTGCAGCGCAACGCGGATGTTGTGGCGCATACCTTCTTCTGAGCGCTCACCCTCACACGGTTCAAGCAGCTCTGCGGCGGTGATTGGTGCGTCTTCTGAGCGGCTCACGTCCAATTGGTTGGTGCGCTGCCCCAGTGTGGCACTGAATACTTCCATTGCGGTGTCTGCCAAACCTGGGTGTGCAACCCAAGTGCCGTCATGACCGTTGTTAGCTTCTAGCGATTTATCGTTGTGGATCTTATCCAGCACTTTTTGGTTTTCTTGTGGGTCTTTAGCCGGAATAAAGGCTGCCATACCGCCCATCGCAAATGCGCCACGTTTATGACAAGTACGCACCAACAACCTTGAGTAAGCGTTGAGGAATGGCTTATCCATGGTCACCACTTGGCGATCCGGAAGTACACGATCTGGGTAGTTTTTCAGTGTTTTGATGTAGCTAAAGATGTAATCCCAGCGACCACAGTTCAAACCAACGATGTGCTCTTTCAGTGAGAACAGAATCTCATCCATTTCGAATACGGCTGGTAAGGTTTCAATCAGCACAGTCGCTTTGATGGTGCCTGTATCCAAACCGAAATACTCTTCGGTGAAATGGAACACTTCGCTCCACCACTTCGCTTCATGATGCGATTGCAGTTTTGGAATGTAGAAGTAAGGACCGCTTCCCTTTTTCAGTAGCGCTTTGTAGTTGTTGTAGAAGTACAGAGCGAAATCAAATAGCGCACCTGGAATAATCTGACCGTGCCACGTTACATGTTTTTCTTTTAGATGCAGTCCGCGAACACGGCAGATCAACACCGCTGGGTCTTCTGCCAGCTGATAGTGTTTGTCATTGCCAGGGTTGGTGTAGCTGATGGTGCCATTAACAGCGTCGCGCAGGTTGATTTGACCATCCAGAACTTTACTCCATGCAGGGGACATCGAATCTTCGAAGTCTGCCATGAACACTTTTACATTTGCATTCAGTGCGTTAATCACCATCTTGCGATCAGTAGGTCCTGTAATCTCCACTCGGCGATCTTGCAGATCTTGCGGGATTCCAAGGATCTTCCAACTTCCTTCACGAATGTCTTGTGTCTCTGGTAGAAAGTCTGGCAGTTCACCAGCGTCGATGCGTGCTTGCTTCTCTTCTCGTGCTTCCAGCAACTGTTCAACACGTCCGGCAAATTTTTCACACAGTAGAGTTAAAAAGGTTTGGGCTTCAACAGGGAAAATTGCTTGATGTTCAGGAGCAACGACTCCATTCACCTCAAGCATGCCTTGGGTTTGCTTTAGTTGTTGTGTTTTTTGTTCTGTCTGAGCAAGCATAATCATTCATCCTTAACGTGCTTTATTCATCTTGGGCAGTCAGCCTAAAGCTACATTTGTAAGTTATGAACAACAAATTACATCCTTCGATTTGGTGTTCACTTCGCTTCGTTGTGTCTATACATTGCGCAACCTGAATTGCTTTTTCAATCTAGACATAAGTCTTACAAGCCTTTAATTAAGCTAACCCAACAAAGGTTTAAGCGAAACCCCTTAAGTAAACAAAGCGTTAAATTCAAAGTTTTATTCGGTATCAAACAAGTGTTTGATTTTTGAGTTTAATTTGTAAGTTATTACGTAATTAAATTACATTAAATTTACAGGTTATTTTTGAATTCAAACAAGCGTATGAATAGTGAGGCAGGAGAAAAATCCTTGTATTCACAAGGGCTAGGAAGAGGAAATTAAACGCGACTTAAACGCGTTACACAGGCAGTTGTGTAAAATTAACATTGTGAAATTTCACTATTTTATGAAAGCTTCATGAAAGTTCATCTGTAAAATTTTACAAGTCAAAGTTCACGCGCAGAATAAAATGCTAAAAAGCGCACTATTTCTAGTGCGCTTTTTGATATTAGATCGGGAGTAGCAGGCTAATACTAATAGCTAAAGCAGTTCAGAGACGACTTCTGCCAATTGATTGAAAGTGTTTGATCGTGACGAGCTCGGACGCCAAACCAAACCAATATCGCGATATGCTTGCTGACCAGGAGGGTCGATTACCACCAAGTTCTGGTTGTGTAGCAAACCATGATCAATCGCCATTTGCGGGATAAACGTGGTACCCAAACCATTCGCCACCATTTGCACCAATGTATGAAGACTGGTTGCGGTGAATGGGTTGATCTTCTCTTTGTCCGTTAGCTTACATGCTGAAACCGCGTGCTCAGTAAGGCAGTGTTCTTTCTCTAATAAGAAGACGGATTCATCAGGCAAGTCTGCATAACGGATCGGCACAGGTACGGAATCCGCTTGATTGGCGCTGATCACCATGCGGAATGGGTCTTGCCCCACCACTCGACTTTCCATTCCCTCTATTTCTACTGGCAGAGCCAGAATCAACACGTCCAACTCACCGTGGCGAAGTGCTTGCAACAAGTTAGTCGTCGTGTCTTCTCTTAATAGAAGGTTTAATTGAGGGAAGCGGTAGTTCACCTCTTGAACAAGGTCGCACAATAAGAAAGGAGCAATGGTCGGAATACAGCCTACTTTAAGCTGCCCTTCCATATCATCGCCTTGGCATAGGCGGCCCAGTTCAACAAGATCTTGCCCTTTAGCGAGAAGTTCTCGACCATGCTGCACCACCATCTCACCAGCTTGGGTGAAAACCAATGGGCTTTTTTTATCTTTCTTTTCGTAAAGCGGGCAACCAATCAACTCTTCAAGGTTTTGGATGCCTTTACTTAAGGTAGATTGACTGACAAAACAACGCTCAGCAGCATCACTAAAATGTCGAGTTTCGTGCAGAGTGACCAAATAGTGTAACTGCTTCAAGCTAGGCCATTTATTCATAATTCTATTTGTATCTATTGCTGTTCCAGTGATCGAGATAATAGTTTCGGTGTTATCGCTTTTTTCGATGAACTCAATCTATTTATTTCGCTTTTTTCAATACTACAATCTGTACTATAGTTTGTCTCGCACAAACACGGACCAAACCTAAATAACTGAATGTAGGTTTGGAGCAAACCAAAATTTTTAGGAGCAAAAAAATGGTACTAGTAGGTCGTCAAGCCCCTGACTTTACTGCAGCAGCTGTTCTAGGTAACGGCGAAATCGTTGAAAACTTCAACTTTGCAGAATTCACTAAAGGTAAGAAAGCAGTAGTATTCTTCTACCCACTAGATTTCACTTTCGTTTGCCCATCTGAGCTAATCGCATTCGACAACCGTCTAGCTGATTTCCAAGCTAAAGGTGTTGAAGTAATCGGTGTTTCTATCGATTCTCAGTTCTCTCACAACGCATGGCGTAACACTGCTATCGAAGATGGCGGTATCGGTCAAGTTAAATACCCTCTAGTTGCTGACGTTAAGCACGAAATCTGTAAAGCGTACGATGTAGAGCACCCAGAAGCAGGCGTTGCTTTCCGTGGTTCTTTCCTAATCGACGAAGACGGTCTTGTACGTCACCAAGTAGTTAACGATCTACCACTAGGTCGTAACATCGACGAAATGCTACGCATGGTTGATGCACTAAACTTCCACCAGAAGCACGGCGAAGTATGTCCTGCACAATGGGAAGAAGGTAAAGCAGGTATGGACGCATCTCCAAAAGGTGTTGCAGCGTTCCTATCTGAGCACGCAGACGACCTAAGCAAGTAATAGACACTGCCGCCCAAGCTCAATGGGTGTGTTGGTTGGATGTATATATAAAGCAAAAAGCTATAGCGGAAAAACCGCAAACGCCAATCAGTCTAAGTAAAGTCATAAAAAAGCCCAGAGTTCGCTCTGGGCTTTCTTTTTATCTGCACTGTCTCGTCCTGAAATGTGTTTACACATTGAGGACTAATTATGACAACTTCAAATACATCCTACATTAAGCGCACTCAGCGTGATTACACACTAGGCTTTAAATTACAGGTCGTTGATGCCGTGGAA